>C687J26845_10000235_pt1 | contig 37061 bp, 51 predicted proteins | sample RifCSPlowO2_12_FD_26845 | JGI IMG/M metagenome (IMG submission 26845)
CGGTGAATGAAGATTATAAGCCCCTGCCAAAAAACGCTTGGCCGTTAGCGAGAAGAAATGGAAAAATCACCTGACAATTTAGAACAAGCCATATTAAGGGCCAAGATCGAAAGAGTGAGAGAAAGGGTTGATAAGATTTTAGCCGAAGAAGATTTAATACTTTCAGCCCAACCAAGAATAACAGACATAGGGTTTATATGCGTGCCGGTTTATAGGAGTAAGCCGACACAGGGAAATGGCTAAGAAACAACTACCCCTTGATCCTCGGCAAGAAAACTGTCTTGCATATTACTTTGATCCGAAAAGCTCTACTTTCAGCGATCTTAAAAACAGCGCATTGAGGGCTGGATTTACTGAATCATACGCGGATAATCTCTTTCATCTTCTACCAGATTGGCTCTCGGACGCTATCGGGCAACATAAGATGCTTTCCAAAGCCGAAAGAAACCTTGACCAGATGTTAGATTTAAAAACAGAACAACCCATTTTAATAAATAAAGAATTAGTGGTTGATGATAACGGAAACGCTGTTGAAGTAACTAATCCGGCGCTTCTCCGAACGAAAGCAGATGTAACTATGTTTGTAGCTGAAAGACTCGGCAAAAAAAAATACTCTCAACGTAATGAGAGTGTGGTTGTTGATATAAATTTAAAAGATATAATTGATGCCAAACAAGTCAAACGAATTGCCCGAAGAATACTTAATGGTAATCCAAAGGGCGAGGGAAAATCTGATTGATTTTGAAATTGCCACCAATTCCAATTACGAACCGAATTGGCACCACGAGTTTATCGCGAAAGAGTTAGAGCATATTGAGCGGTTTGGGGATCGTGATTATAAGATTTTAATAATTACAGTTCCACCAAGACACGGAAAAGAAATTGCGTCAGACACTCTGATCCCAACTCCTGATGGATTTAAGAAGCACGGAGAATTACAGGTTGGTGATTTTGTTTTTGGTTCAGATCATAAACCAACAGAGGTTATCGCGGTGATCCCCCAAGAAGAACGAGTGGATTTGGAAGTCACCATAAGTGATGGATCAAGTGTTATTGTTCATTCTAATCACGAGTGGACGGTTTATGATAGAAAAAAGAATACTCGCAATAATCTGGTGACGCTTGAAACGAGAGAGTTACAACAAGATTTATGGATTGGGACACGGGGCGTACGAGGGAGTAGAGCGAGGTGGCAACTGTTGGACTCTCAAGTTGTGCAATTTTCAGAAAAAAAGACATTATTTGATCCTTATACGCTTGGGGTTTGGTTAGGCGACGGCTCAACAAACGAGCCGAGGATTACCATGTCCTATGAGGATTTAGAGGAGGTTTTGTTTTATATTCCTTATAGGCCCAAAAAGATACATTTCCATAAGAATACGGGTGTTTCATCGGCCTATTTTTCAAGTAACAAGCATGGGGTTGCGGGAGAGTTTCAGATAGGACTGGAAAAAATAGGAGTTTGGGGTAATAAACATATTCCGAGAGAATATCTCTTTAATAGTGAATCCGTGAGACGTGAAATTCTTGCCGGACTTATAGACACCGACGGGTGTGTTACGGCGGATGGGAGAGTTCGTTTCATAAATACTAATAAAAACTTGATTGATGATGTCGCCATATTGGTGCGTTCGCTTGGTTACCGTATATGTATTACTAATCAAGAACCCTCACTTTCTTCTTCGGGGATTCAAGGAAAAAAGAGAGTTTTTACTATTTCGTTTTCCATTAATGAGTTTAAACAGATCGCAAAATTAAAAAGAAAGTCTAAAAAATTGATACTTGCCACTAAGAGAAGAAGGGCGATTGTTTCAATAGAAAAAGTAAAATCAAAAAAAGGCGAATGTATTCAAGTTAGTAATAAAGATGGTATTTACCTCGCAACAGAAGCGTTTATACCAACCCATAATAGCCAACAAGGCTCAATAGATTTTCCGGCATGGTATTTGGGTAGAAACCCAACCAAAGAGATTATTACCGCTTCTTATTCCGCAGACCTTGCTCAAGACTTCGGAGCAAAGACTAGAGAAAAGATGGATTCGGAGCAGTATAAACTTATTTTTCCCGAAGTACCTTTAAGAGAAGATGAACGAGCAAGGGGCAGGTGGAGAACAAAACAAGGCGGATCGTACATCTCGGTTGGAGTGGGTGGGGCCATTACTGGCAGAGGAACTAACGTTTTTCTAATTGATGATCCGATTAAAAACCGCGAGGAAGCTGAATCGCAAGTTTATCGAGATAAAACATGGGAATGGTTTACTTCAACGGCATATACTCGTCTAGAGCCCAAAGGAGTGGTTGTTTTAATACTTACGAGGTGGCATTTAGATGATTTGGCCGGAAGAATTTTAGCGAATAAGGACTTAGCCAAGAGAACTAAAGTTATTAAATTCACGGCGATTGACGAAAAGGGGGAGGCATTATGGCCGGAACGATATGACCTTAAAAATTTAGAAGAAACCAAGTTGGCTATCGGCCCCTACGACTGGGCGAGCTTATATCAAGGCAATCCGATTTTAACCGAAAATCAGGAATTTAAACCGGAGTGGATGAAGCGCATTTCTGAAAAGGAACTTGAAATGCGTTCAACTAATAAATATCTAACCATAGACACAGCTCTTTCTAAACGGGATCAAGCTGATTATTGCGGGTTTTGTGATAACGAAGTGGACAATGAGAATTTTTGGAATATAAGGGCGTGGCGGGCGAAACTCAATGCCGATGAGTTAGTGGACACGCTTTTTACCTTACAAGACAGAAGGAAATATGTTTCAATAGGGATAGAGAAGACGGCGTATTTAGACGGCCTAAGACCATTTTTAGACGCGGAGCAGAGAAAACGAGGTAAGTTTTTACCAATTATAGAGCTAAAACATGGGGGTGTTCAGAAGGAAATTCGCATAAGAAGCTTAATTCCTAGATATGCCGCAGGTTCGATCCGGCACGTTGAAGGTCAATGCGCGGCTTTGGAAGAAGAACAGTTTAACTTTCCGTTTGGGAAAAATGACGATGTTTTAGACGCTACGGCGTATCAGTCGCAAATGGCACAAGCTTTATTTTTCGAAGAAGATAACGACTTATCTAGAAAGACTAAGACACAAAGAGGAAGATAGTTTAAGGGTGGCCGCCGGGGCGCGTAACCTTTCGTAAAGAGTTTCGGTTACCACCCTTAAAAAGTTTTCCACAGTGTCTTTTTTCAAAGACGTATCATAATTAAGTTAAGAGAACTCTTTATTATTAAAAAACTTGAAACTCTTTCAGGTTATTTTTTATGGATGATGAAATAAAAGATAGTGAATGGATCAGCGCAAGAGAGGTAAACAGACCGAATCCGAAACCAAAGGAGCCTCCTAAAATTGATCCTTATGTTTCAAAAATAGTTGGTAAGCCAGTTTTAGTGAATGACCCGCGTTTGATTGCGGAGGTAAACAAGTGGAGGCAAGACTCTCACCCCGATAAATTTGATAATCACTTGCAAAATCCGGCAAAACAAGCCGATTTAAGGAGGATTTTTAATAAGGAATATCATTGATGTTTAAAGTTTTACTCGCGATAGGGGATAAGAATTACAAGGGCAAAGGGAAAACTGCCTTTGAAGCTCTTTCTGATCTTCCTCTAGATTTTACCCAAGTGAAGACTAAAGGGGTTATTACTATTTCCAAAGGCAAGAAAAAAGCCGAGAAGTTGTTTTATCTTCGTCCTTTAAGAATGTTATTTGCTAATCATTTACGGCGAAAAGGTTTTGCGTGGCAACTGGAAGCACTTTTAAACAAATGGAAACATAAAGACCATACAAAAGTCGGCAATGTGAATATGAAAATGAAACCGGCAATGGGTAAAATGCCCAAAGATATGCCTAAAAAACACATGATGTTTGACAAGGGCAAAAAAATGAAATGACAAAGGATATTTTTGATTTTGTTATTGAGCAGGAAGCGGGTTTTTCTAAGCCGATCAGTTTAGTGGATGGCTGGAATTGGAATTGGAAAACACATATTCGTCGCTCGCTTTTGTATAAGAACTCGCAATTTGAGGAAGCCAACGATGACCGGAAGGATCGTCCTTTTAAAAATATTGTGCGCCCGATTTTAAACGTGCAGTATCGCACTGAAGGTTTTGACGTGAAAGATATAGAACTTTATGTAAATGACGCCCAAAATTACCATAAGTCCTTTTTAACTAAGAAATTTCACGAAGACTGGGCTTTGGAAAACGAGATGGACACGTTTATTGATGAATTAGTGGAATCCTATGTTGATTACGGAGGCGCTTTGGTAAAAAACGTCGATGATGTGAGGCCAGAGGTTGTAAATCTCCAAACCATTGCTTTTTGCGACCAGACTAATTTTCTTTCCGGACCGTTTGCGATTAAGCATTATTTTTCTCCATCAGAATTAAGGAATATGGGAAAACAGGGTTGGGGTGAGAAGAGTAAAGGCGCGACGTTTGACCTTGAAACCTTAATTAAACTCTCCGAACCAAGAAAAACACAAGAAAAACAAAATGAACCAAGTACAACGCCGGGGAAATACATTGAGGTTTATGAAGTACACGGTTCATTTCCCGCTAACTGGTTAAGTTATGAAAACTACACCGAGGGCAAATATGAGTCGCAGATTCATATTGTCGCTTTTTACAAGAATCAAGCCGATGAACAAACTGGGGTTTGTCTTTTTAAAGTCAAAGAACCAAAACTGCCTTTTAAATTTTTAAAACGTGATCCGATCTTTGGTAGAGCATTAGGATTTGGTGGAGTCGAAGAGCTTTTTGATTCGCAGGTTTGGACGAACTCCTCCGAGATTTACATAATGGAAATGCTTAATCTTGCCTCTAAGACTTTATATAAAACTACTGATCCGGCGTTTAAGAACCGTAATAAAATAACTGATTTGGATAACGGCGAAATATTATCTGTATTAGAAGGACGAGATATTGGGCAGCTTGAAACTACTCCGAGGAATCTTCCTGTATTCGTAGACGCCGTAAATAGATGGGAGGAGCACGCCAGTAGAATGGGTGCTTCAAGCGAAGCTTTAATGGGACAAGCACCGACTGCTGGCACTCCGTTTAAACTTTTTGAGGCGCAGATTATAGAAGATAAAGGGCTTCATCGTTACCGACAAGGCAAGATCGCTGTATTTGTAGATGGAATTTATCGAGATTGGATTTTGCCTTATATCACGAGGGAAATAACTAAGGGTAAAAGTTTTCTTTCTGAACTCTCATCAGATGAATTACAAATGATCGCAGATAAAGTTTCCATGAATGAAGCTAATCGCCAAGCGGTGGAAAAGATATTAAACGGCGAGCTTATTTTTCCCGAAGAAATGGACATGGTGAAAGAGAAAACGCGCATGGAGTTTTTACAGGGCGGATCAAAAAGATTTATTGAGATATTTAAAGATGAAATGAAGGATATTCCATTAAAAGTTAAAACGAATATTGCTGGCAAGCAAAAAAATCTCGCTCTTTTGACTGATAAGGTAGTGAACGTTCTAAGACAATTCATAGCGACTCCGGAGATAAGACAAGACCCAGAAATGGTTAAGTTACTTAATACCATACTGGAAAGTTCGGGACTTTCTCCCATGATCTTCGGAGCCTCAAGACCTTCCCAACAGCAACAGCAAGGACAAGGAAGCACCGAGCCATTAAAAGCTTTAGCACAAGGAGCGAAAGCCCCGCAATTAAATGCTCAATGATTTAGAAAAAGACACTATACAGGTTTTACTTACAAACAGCATTCTCTTAGGGGTGGTTAAGAAAGTTTTTAACCAAGCGATTGAAGACAATAAGCCTCTAATAAGCCCGGTAGATGATGATCCCGTTTTAGGTCAGAAATATAGGGCATACGAAACAAGCAAGAGAATTTTAAATGCAGGATTTCAAGCAATGGAATCTTATCGGACAAGGCCGAAGCAGGAATTAAAGGAAAATAGAGCAAGATGAAAACCAAACAAGAACGCAAAGAGGAGCATATTGAAAAAGACAACATTGAAATCGAACGAGTTGTAGCGGAAATTGAAAGACTTACGGAGGACTACAACCGCAAAAAAGAGGCTTTAGAGGATAAATTAGAGGATAGCAAGTTCCGATTAGAAGCCATTAAGAAATTAAAGTGAAAGGTCGGTCAAAGTAAAATAAACATTATGAAAAATACATTAGCCATTATAGGAATAGTAGCGGTTATAGCGGGCATGTTCTTTGTTTTAAACAAACCAGCCCCAACCGCTTTAGGTGAATCAGTTATCAGAAAAGTTGATATTTTGGGAACAGGCACGAGTACGGCAGGATCATATAATTTTGTAGCTACCGCCGCGACAACCACGGTTACTTTCTTACCCGGAGGAGCTACGGATATTATTGACTTAGATATTTACCCAGAATCAGCTTCTTCCACGGCCCACGTCGGTATTCAAGTTTTGAAGTCGAATTTGGCGAGATGTCAGACATCAGGAGGCAATCTTCAAGATTGGGTTGACGCAATCGCCACAAACGCAGTTTCCGCCCACATTACTACGATTGCGCAAGCCACAAGCACGGTTGCATGGGCGCCTACTACACGACAAGCCGGCACGCATTACCGCTTAACCAATTTCAATTCCAACTGTGCCAAGCTCTTTATTGGCGGGCAATCAGTGAACTTATATATTCAGGCTACCCTTAAATCATTGAGCTTCTAAAATGCCAAAAAAGAAAAAAAAGAAAAAGGTCAAAATAACTTATTAACTTAACAACAATTATGAATCCAGCAATAAAATTAGGTTCTCTCAAGGACAAATTGCTTGAAAAAGACAAGAGAGAGCCGATCAAAATAGCAAAACCAAAAAAGGTTAAAAGGTCGGTGAAATTGGGAAAAAGTAAACGAAAATGAACAAAGAAAATTTAATTACAGTAGTGATGGCGGTAATTCTGTCTATCGGAGCAGTTACTTTTTTGCCGAGCAAAGACGCCGTTACGCCACCGCAGGATGAGAATGTGGGTGCGATTCCGGGTACAACAGTGGATAGCCAAGAATTTTCCATTGGCGGAGTCAGATATGCGTATATCAATAAGACTATGGCCGCGACGTCTTCGGCGGTCTGCGCGATTAAAAACCCGTTCGGATCAAATGCCGCTTTAATTCAATTCAGCGCGAATTTTACTGATACGCCGACAGCCGCGACCACTGTTACTGTTTCAACAAGCACTCAAAAAATGCTTGGGGCGACATCCAGTCCAGCCTTAGTTATTGATCGTGCGTTAGGAGCGAATACAACTGGCTTTATCTTGTGGCAACCAAACAGCAACGCTACTTCCTCGGATAGAACATGGACACGCCCACCGACAGACGGCACATCGCCTTTCTTCCTTCGTTCAACCGAATATGTGGGAGCGAAAGCGGCGACTTCATCGCCGGGAGCAGGCGACAACTATGCAGGCTCATGCTCGGCGGTATTTCAGAAGATTTAAGAAGTAAGAAATTGGTTCTCAAACCATTCAACATTGAACCTTTCTCACAAGGTAAAAGTGAATTAAAAGTTCTGATTCTTATTAAAAATCAATAACCATCTCATTATGGAAACTAATGAACACGAGGCAGATGAATTAGAGGGTATTCAAGAAATTGAAAATCCCGACGATTCAACTAACTGGCAAGAGGAACATAAAAAAGTTGTAGAGAAAGTTATCAAAGCCCGCGAACGCAATAAAATGATTCGCGAGGAAAAGAAAAAGATTGAAACTGACTTTAATACTTATAAAAATACTCATCCAGAGGTTCCGCCTCCATTGAAGGAACCGATAAAATCAAACGAACCGGACTACGCGCGATTAGCGTTTCTGGAACAAAGAGGCATTAATCACCCCGATGACATTAAAATAGTGGAAGATGAGGCGAGCCGCCTTAAACTCTCCTTAACTGATGTCTTGGGGATGGAGCACATTAAAGGCAGAATAACCACAAACAAAGAAGATCGCGAGGCTAAAGCGGGAATGCCTTCGGGCCGAGGGCGTGCCGGCGGGCATACCGCCAATGATGTGGATTATTACATTGCCAATCCCGACAAGCGGCCCGACAATCAGGAGCTTGCCGAGAAAGTGCTTGATGCCAAAATCAATTCGGAGAAACAAAATAAATTCTCCGACATGATGTTTACAGAATAGGTTCGACGTAAGAAGGCCGTTTGGTTGATTAACAGAAAAATTCAACTAAATTGGCAAATACAGTTGTATAAACATTATGTACAACTAAAATCCTCTCTGATCGGCTTGAAACCCCAATTATGGGCAACAAGGCGGAAGGCAACAGCCACCGTGAGAGACTAAGTGAGAGGACGCTGAAATGTATTACGCCAAAAAATAAATTTAGACTAATCCTCTAATTTACAGCGATGCGATAGTCCGAACACCAGCTATATATAAAACTGGTGAGATAAGCAGAAATGACTTATCTGTACATTGAAAAATAGTTGTACATATAATAGTTTGTTGGTATAATAGAATATATGACAATGCCAACAGATTCAAAATATACAGAGATTTATAGAAAACGTCTTAGTGAATCTTTGAAGGGTAAAAGAGCTTCTGAAGAAACTAAAAGAATACAATCCGAAGCTAAAATGAGTCCTAACAAATCTAAAAAAAGGGTTCATAAATATAGTTCAAAAGAATATCAAAGAAACAAAGAAAAATATCTTGAAAGACAAAGGCGTTATAGAGAAAATCCTGAAAAAAGAGCAGAATACCTTAGAAAACAAAGAGAACGAAGCAGGAGATGGTATCTGGAAAATAAAGAAAAGCGAATTGCTTATAATAAAAAATGGTGGAATAAGCGCGTTGCTTCTTTAGAAACAGAAGTTGGAAGAAAAAAACCAGACGAATGTGAGGTTTGCAAGAAAAAAGGAAGAATTTGTTTTGACCATGATCATAAAACAGGAAAATTCCGAGGATGGATATGTCATAGATGTAATTCTGTCTTAGGAATGATTGAAGATGACCAAAGTATTCTAAAAGCTCTCAACAACTATCTTGACAATGTTACATAACAATGGGATAATAAACACGACTACGTTACCAAACTTCGTCAACGCTTAAATAAGCCGACAAATTGGATGGACGTGATGAATGTCATTTACTCGGACGTGAGAACGCGGGTAAATTCGTACATTTCCACTGAACCTTCAGTTGTTTCGGGAACTCGCGGAACAGCTTACAACTACGAAGATTTTGTTCTGACAGCCGATACGCTGACTATTTCCACTTACAAGAATATCCCTATATTCATTGATGAAGCGGACAGACACCAGCAAGCTTATTTCGGTTCACCCGAAATAGCCGACTTTCAGGGCAAAAAAATCAACGAGAAAGTTGAAAGCGCAACCTTGGCCGAACACGCGAGCTGGAAGGATTTTGGACAGGGCGACTTGGACAATACTTCCGCTAACGACACGACCCAGATTACCGTTTCCGCTACCAACATTGACGACTTGGTAAGAGCCAACAAAAGAAAACTCTACGCGAACAACTGCGTGGACGCGGCCGTGGAAAACGGCGTTTTCTTCATTTGGCGTGCGGCTGACTACGAGTTTCTTGAGGCATTTGTACAGGCAAATGGCTTCAACGAAGCTGACGTTGCCCTTAAAAACGGCGTTCCGGTTGGAATGCGTTATTTGGGCGCGTACCACTATCTCTCGACTTCTCACACCGCGAATCACTTATTCGCGGGCGTAAGGAGAAAAGGCGATTTGGGCATTCTCCGCTCTACCTACGGCAAAGCTAAATTTATTGAAGACCCAGCTAAATTGTCTGGACTTGGAATCGTGTCCCGCGTGGACTACGGTTTTTCATGGCCGACATCAGGCGACCTTCAGTACCTTTACGCCGACATTAACGTAGCTTAACTTGTGATCTTACCCTTTCGGGGTAAGATTCGGGGCTTGCTAACGAGCCTCGAAATTTATCCCGAACATGAAAATTTGCATAGGCATTCCCACTAATAGACAATTCAGGCCGCAAACTGTTTTTTCATTGGCTAACATGATTGCTCATTCCAAACTGGATTATTTTATTACAATTCCAACGGAAGGATTCAACACCGCAGAGAATAGGAATTTTACAGTGGGCAAGGCTTTTCAGAATAATTGTACGCACATTCTTTTCTCGGATGATGACATGGCTTATGAGCCGGATAGTCTGGAAAAGCTCTTAGCTTACGACAAGGACATCATCGGAGGGCTTTATAATATCCGACGCTTACCTTCAACATTTGTTATTGAATACGGCGAAACCATTAAAAGTGATGAAGAAGCCAAATTAGCAGTCGAACCCTTTGAGTGCCAAGCGATAGGAACAGGATTTATGCTCGTGAAAACGGATGTTTTTAAAAAATTAACTTCGCCTTTCTTTGGCTACAAATGGAATGAGAACGGAAGCGTAAAAATGAGTACAGATTGGTTTTTTTGCGAGAAGGCCAGAGAGGCGGGATATAAAATTTGGTGCAATCCAACTTTAAAAATTTCACATATAGGAGATTATGCTTACTAAAACAACAATTGGAATACCGACTAATAGACAAGGCATGAGGCCGAAAATGGTTCAGTGTCTTTCCAATTTAATCAATCATGGTGGTTATGATTTCCATATTGTCATTGCGGAAGAAGGATATACTATCGCTGAAAATCGGAATTATTTGGCAGTGCAAGCCCTAAAAAACGGCTCGGATTATCTCTTAATGGCCGATGACGATATGATTTTTCCGCCGGATATTCTTGATACTTTAATGGCTGATAATAAAGATATTGTTGGAGTGGCTTATCATCCTCGCTCGGAAGCTGGCCAAATCATAAAATACATGGATGAAGTAACGGCTGTGGCAATCGAGGCGAGTGATGATCCGAAATACAAAAACACTTTTGAATGCCATGCCACTGGAACAGGAATAATTTTAATTAAGTGTGAGGTATTTAAAAAAGTTCCTCGCCCGTGGTTTATGTTTGAGTATCACGAAACAGGACAATGTAAGTTAGGAGAAGACTGGTATTTTTGCAGGGAAGCTAAAAAGGCCGGATATAAAATTTTCACAAATCCAACTATAAAGATTTTTCATATCGGCGAAAAGTTATATTAAATCTATGAAAAAAATATGCAAATATCTGACATAAACGCAGAAGCAAGACTTTTAACCGATACAGACACAACTTCATACACAGCCGCGAATCTTTTAAGGCGGATCAACGCCGCTTATGAAATTGTAATAGGCTGGATTATTAACGCCGACGGAACGTGGCAATTTGATGATTCCAACTATACTGACCAGCCGAGAGGAACTATAGATTTAGTGGAAGGTCAGCAGGCTTATACTTTCGCTTCTGATTACCTGCAAATCGAGATGATCGAGATTAAAACCGCGAATGGGGATTGGCAGAAAATTTCGCCGCTCGATCACAGTGAATTAGGGGGTGTTTCCCCGGATGAACATTACGGCCTTTCAAGCGGTAATCCGACAAAAAGCTTGCCTGAACATTATGACTTGTTCACCGATGACTCTTTCAGACTCTATCCCGCTCCGACTTCAGGAAGCGTAACCTTAACTGCCGGACTTCGAGTAACTTTCAAACGCACAGCTGACCTTTTTACATCCGCACAGGTAACCACAGGTACGAAAACGCCGGGCTTTGCCTCGCCTTATCACATTATCCTCTCCTACATGGCCGCAATTCCTTATTGCCAAAGTTATAAACCTAATAGAGTTCCATTATTCGAAAAGAAAGTTTTAGAACTAAAAGATGAGATTATTAAACACTATTCTCATCGGCAGAAAGATTGGCATCCCCGATTACAAACTAAAAGAAGATCATTCAGATGAGTTCAAGTGTAACCAACGAATCTAAAAATAACGCCGCAGTAACGAACGACGCCAAGCCCGGAGCAGACATGACTTGGGACCAAGCAGATTTCACTTGGGATGAAGCGGACAGGAGCACTTGGGATTTGCCGAGAAGCGCAGTTACCAAAGAAGCGAAGAATAGCACAACAGTTAGCAATGAATCAAAGACATGATTAAATTTTTAGCCACAATCTTATCAGCCATCATCACAGTTGCCGTAGTATATAATTACGTCCCGCTTAAATATTTTGAAATAGGACAATCAGAAAATTTAGGCTCGACTATAACAACCATACAAGCCACAGATACTCTCAAAAATTCCCGCACGACTATCAACGATAACTTTACAAATCTAAATACCGACAAACTCGAAGCTGGAAACGTTAATATTTTTACTGCTAGGCAGTACTTTGGAGCCAATGCCACCTCAACTATGTTTTCTTCGGTTCTCGCGTGGTTTGGGCAAACCGCCACTTCTTCTTTTTCATCAACAGGAGCTTTGACTTTGGCAACACCTTTAACCGCCGCGAACGGCGGAACTGGTTCGACCACCTTATCTTCCAATCAGGTTTTGCTTGGCAATGGCACGGGAATTTTAAAAACAGTTTCCGGCTGGGGAACATCGGGAATGTTTCTAACTTCAGGAGGCGCAGGAGCCGCGCCGACTTGGACATCTGCCGCAGTAGATCAAGCCGCAAACTACACATGGACAGGACGACACTCTTTTGGAGCTTCGACTTCAACACCGTGGGATTCGGCAAGCGTAACTATCGAAGCAAACGGAGCCGTGCCGTGGCTGGTTGTCGGAGACACCGGAACTTCAACCCCAATTTTGTATGGAAATGCCAAAGGCTGGTTAGGACTCGGAACAACCACTCCTTATGAGGTTCTTTCGGTAAATGGGACAACAACTATGACCGGACTCGTAATTCCTACCGGAGCGTCAGATGGGTACGTTTGGGCTTCCAATTCTACGGGATCAGGTTCATGGCAGGCCCCTAAAGCTCTTGGAATATGGGAATTTTCAGCCGCTTCCACTACACAACTCGCTGTAACGGACGATCTTAATAACAATACTGTCTGGGGTTATGATCTTGCCGCAAATTCTTTGGGAGCCAATGGCGCGCTTAATTGTAATTTTGGAGGATCATCAAATACTGCTGACGATGGGGCTATTCGATTTAATTTTGGTGGAACTAATGAAGCAACGCTAAGTATTACTTCTAGCAATGGATCATGGTTTATGAATGTTAAAGTTGCTAATCGCAATGATACATCCGCTCAAGTGATTACCGGTACTGGTTTTGAAGATAACACTTTTTTATCAAATTTTAATCAAACGGGAACTATAAATACCACTCTAGCCGCGAGAGTGTCTTTAAGTTTTGATAAATCCGCCGACGCCGACGCCGGAACTTATCGCCTAGAATATGCCCAATGCGACGTAATGCAAAGATAAATGGGAAAAATATTTGAACAGACCATAACAGACTTTGCAGGAGGAATGACGAACTCGATCCGTTCAAAGGATTTGCGTTTCTCACGCATAATTAAGCACTGCGACCCTTTGACTGCGAAAGGCAAGCTGATTCCCTTCCGTGATATGGCCACTGATTCTGTCGGAAACACGGAGAAGTTTTGTCAGTATTTAGTAGCTGTAAACGCCGCAGGAACAGCCCCGAATCAATACGCTTTAGGTGTAGTTTCGGGCCAGACTTACGCTAAGATTTTTCGTAATACATCAGGTTCAGGAGCGAGCTGGGTTGCGGCTACCACCGCAGAAGATTCTGTTGCCCGTAATGAAAACCTCTTTATTGAATACAAAGATGTGATCTATGGAGCAAATACATCTAACATCTGGTCTTACGCTATTTTAACCAACACGTTCACTTCAGCGGCGCAGGCTTTGACTTATACGAATATTGCTCAAGGCTTAGTTCATTCTAAAGACGACATTCTTTATATTCCCTATGACAACAAGATCGCGTCAAAAAACGGCGGAGGGGCATTTAATCTTACTGCTCTTACCCTACCAACAAATCAAATCATCACTGCGATTTGCGAATATGGAAACTACTTAGCAATCGCGGCTAAGCCTAAATACGCACCAGGAAAATCAATAGTTTATCTTTGGGATAGGGATTCTTCCTTAACCACTCTTTCGGAAAAAATTGATTTTGGTTCGGAAACTTTAGTCTTTCTCGAAGAACTGGACGGATACCTTATAGGAATTTCCAAAATGGGCGGTTCAGGAACAGACGGCGTGGATTATTTCGGCTGGATAGATGAATCAAGGGTTGTTTTTAAATTCGCCACTTCAGGAATGCTCGGAGCAAAGCCCTTTTTAAGAATTGATGCCACTTCAAGCGGAATACAAATTGCCGGAAAACAAAAAGCCAACAACCGCCTCTATTTTATGATGTCCATTCAGATCAACTCGGTTCAATATGATGGCGTGTGGGCTGTAGGCAGAAATGAAGACGGCCAGTATGCCCTTTACATGGACAGAGCCTTAAACAACGACACCGCGATTACTACGCCTGTTCTCAAAGGCTTCCTTTTATTTGGCGATTTCCTGTTTGTGGCTTACACGACCTCCGGAACTTACGTCGCTAATATCACGATCAACAGCGGCACTTACACTTCCGCGAGCGGAACGTATGAATCTTTAATTATTGGAGATGGCCGGCATAAATATAAACTTCATGCTATCGGGTGCATGACTCAACCCATGCCGACCGCAGGACAGATAATTTTAAAATATAAGGTTGATGCCGAAGCTTCTTTTACGACGATTTTTACCCATACGACAGACGATGCGATTTACCACGAGGCGATTAACGTTGAATCCTCCGGTGCCGAGCTTCCACAGTTCAGGGAACTTCAAATTCAGAGTTTAGGCACAGGTAAAGCAGTCTTGACAGGTCTATATTTAAAGTATGAACAGATTAATGACAATCCCACTGATTAAATGACTGAAGAACAAGTAAGACGAATTGTAAAAGACGAATTGCAAAGCTTGATTAAAACTGACCGCTTTGTGTTTGAAAAACTTATTCAGATAGCTGATGGAAGAAATATTCAACTCTCAGTTGGCACTGGAAACAAACTTGGCACAGCGGCAAATCAGAAGCTCGGACTATGGGGTGTAACACCAGTAGCTCAACAAGCCGACTTTGGAGCCATGACTGATGCTACCGGAGGATCAGCCGGCGATCAGGTTTCGGACGTAACCGCTTCTTTCAACCAAGCAAATTTGAATAATAGTTTAGCAAGTATAGCAAAGTCGATTAACGATATAAGGACGGTTTTAAGAAATATTGGAATAATGGCGTAATATGGCGGAAATTTTTAAAAATTCACAAGGTCAAGATGTTTATTTAAAAAACGGAGTTGAGGTTTCGGTTTCTACCGGACAGCCTCTTTCGACAGCTCCGATTACGTCAGAAACATTTCAAACAACGCCGACAATAGAGCCGCAAACCCCCAAAGACACCCCTGTTTACCCGGTTGCCGGATTAGATTCTCTTTCCGCGCCGCTTGAAATGACCCAGCCGGAACAACAAGCGCAGGATTTAACTTCTCGCTTGCAGTCTTTAAATGAGGCTTTAGTGGGTCAATCGCAATATCAAGCTGAACAGGAGCAAAAGTTTGGGATAGGGGAACTCCAAAAAACACAGAATGATCTTTCATCACAGTTAAAAGGACTTCAAAACGAAGCTCTCGCAATTCCAATTTCGATTCAACAAGATTTTCAAGGCCGAGGTGCTACTGCGGGAGGCGTTCAGCCCATTCAGACGGCACGATTAAGGGAAAATGCTATCAGAGCATTATCCGTTTCTTCGCTTTTAGAAGCCTCCAGAGGGAATCTTGCTCTTGCGATCCAGCAAGTAGATAGAGCTGTTAGCCAAAAGTTTGACCCAATTAAAGAACAGATTGCCGTTAAAATGGCAAACCTTGATTTGATACTAAAATCCCCAGCTTATTCGCTTGCGGATAAAAATAGAGCAGAAAGACAAAAAACAATTCAAGATAAAAAAGCACGAGATGTCGCAAGACAGGAAAGCAATTATCAAATTGCGCAAGCTATGGCTGCCGCCACAGTTAAACTGAACCCCAACGATCAAGCTGCCCTGATTGCCGCTCAGCGCGTCCAACAACTCGACGTAGCCGACTCTAATTATTTGATGAAAGTCTATGAACTCGTAGGGCGATACCAGACTGATCCAGCTAAAATTCAGCAAGATTTGCTTGATATGCAGTATAAAGCGGCCCAGATTGATGCGATTAATGCTGATACCTCGCTTACTCCTCTCAAGAAACAACAACTTATAACTCAAATCGAAGCTACTCGCACTACAACTCAACTTGCGGTGGCCAAATTTAACGAAGATATTAGACAATTCGATCTTGAATATGCCTTAAAACAAATCAAACAACAGGCCGATGTTAAAGCCGCCCAAATAGCCAGCCAAGGTGCTGATACTTTGAAAATTAACGCTCTTGCTACAGCCAGACAACTTTTGACCGATTTCACGAATGGCAAAGGAACCTCCGCAGTCGGAGGGAATATCCAGAATCGTCTGGGAGTTATCGGCGACTGGGTAGGCAAAGGAACGGGGCGAGCGGACTTTATAGTGAACTTTAATAATTTGAAATCCCTTCTTTCTCTCGATAACGTGAAATATTTGAAAGGACAGGGGCAGGTTTCAGACGCAGAACGAAGATTACTTGAAGAAGCCTCGGCTAAGTTAGATCGTAGTCAATCAGAAACGGAATTTAAATCTGCGCTTGGGGATATTGTGGAAGCGTTGAGCGGTGGGACTTTTGGAGATACGCAAATAGTGAATGGGGTAACTTATAAGAAAGCGGCCGACGGGCTTTATTATCCTCAATGATATGGCAAAGGGATTAACACTCGAACAACTGCAAGCAATGGGTGCGAAGCCGGCAACTGGTGGGTTGACTTTGGAACAGATTAAAGAGAGGCAAACTCCAACAGCGCAGCCTAATCTCGCACAGCGCATTTGGGGTGATTTAGCACAACGTGGAGTAAATGTTGCAAGTGAAATCACCAACACGAACCAAAATCCACTTGTAAGTGGGGTCAAGGCTACCGCTCAAATGTTCGGGGGAATTGGGGACACGCTAACCAATGTGGTAAAGGCAACTCCAGTAGTCGGTAACGTCTATAATGTAGCTGAAAGTCTTATACAAAAAGGTTTTGGTTCTGTTGTTGATAAAGTTTCAAATACCAAGCTGTTTCAGGAAGCGGCTCAAAATCCAGAAGGTACAGCAAAAATAGAACAATTTTTAGAGGCCCTTCAAGGTGGAGGTGAAATTGCCGGAAATATTTTAACAGCAGAGGGGGTAAGGGTGGGGGCAGTAAAGACCGGCGATTTAACTAAACAGGGACTCCAAACCGGAAAGGAGCTTTCCCAATATCTCACCACAAAATCTGAAGCACAAATTCAAAAGTCTATACTCACCAATTTTGAAAAAGGAGTTAAACCTATTCTTCCGGGCAAAGATTCACCGACAAAACTCGCTAAATATCGCAAGGATATACTTCAGGGTGTTGAATCTATTAAGAAAAACAAAGGTAATCTTAATTTTGCGGATGATGTTGAGGGGTCAATTTCAGGCCAGACTCCACAAACTCTTCAACAATTTAGTGAAGCAATTGAGCAAACTAAAAAGAGTATTTTTCGTCAGTATGATGATCTAGCAAAAGCCGCAAAAGAAGGAGGAATCAAAGTTGACATGGCCCCAATTGCGGATGAGCTCGATTTAGTCATCAAAAATAAAGCCCTCTCTATTACAAATCCGCATGCTGTCAAATATGCGAAGACTTTAAAAACTCGCCTTAGCGATGTTGGGCAGCTAGACGCGACCACTGTGCAAGAAGTTATACAGAATTATAACAATTCTCTTGAGGCTTTTTACAAAAATCCTACATATGACACAGCTTCACAGGCCGCGATTGATTCAATGATTGCAAATCGGATGAGGACGGCGCTTGATGACGGCATTTCAGGTATTACCGGCACTCGATACAGTGCGCTCAAATCACAGTATGGCTCATTAAAAGCTATTGAACGTGATGTTATCAAAGCATCTCTCCGCGATGCCCGCCGAAACATCAAAGGTCTTATCGACTTCACTGACATTTTTTCGGGAGGACAGGTTGTAAATGGTATTTTGACGTTAAACCCCGGCCAAGTCGCGTCCGGTCTTGTTCAGAAAGGATTGGCTGAACTCTATAAGTTCAAGAACAATCCCAATCGCGCAATTCAGAAACTGTTTAATCTCTCTGAAGAATTAGATGTGCCACGACCCTCTAACCCTTTTACTGGCGTAAATTCACAGGCTGGTTTTGTTAAATTTGACATTGGTAAAGCTAAGAAACTCGAAGATGAGTTTCAGGGCCTCAACGATACATTAAAACAAGAAGCGCCAACAATGAGTGGTGGTAATTGGGAGCAATATGGCAAAACCGCGCAACAGGTTCTTACTGCACAGCGTAATGAGGTTTACCCCCAACTTACAAAACTTCTTGAGGGAATCAAAAAAGGAACTTTTGATATTAAAAAATTACAGTTACTATCGGATGCTGAAAATGAAATCTCTGAAATAGTAAAAACGCTCGGCAAAAAACTTGATCCAGATGCTATCAGGAGAGCTTACGAATTATTAGAACTTACAAGTTGATCCGCTCTAGGTACCTCCAACAAATTATGGCTATAAGCCCTAAAGCAAACCCGCCTAAAATTATCATATACACATCCTACCATGAATGAAACAAAACTCAAAAACAAGAAAGTCTTAGCGATCTTCGACAACGAAGATGCTGTTAGCTATGCCGAATTCGTGAAGTCTTTTGAGAATGTCGTAAAGCATATTCTAAAACTCGAAAAAGACCTTCTCGAACGCGATAATAAGAAAATGGAAACCCTTGAAGCTCATTACATGGAAACAATCAAGATGTTGAAAGAAGCGAAGGCAGGTGATGTCGAGCAGATGAAAGCGGAAATGATGAAAATAATCAAGAATATGGTTTCCGAACACGAAAAGAAAATGCAGATGATGGATAAAAAGATGATGGAGCTTCACGATGGCAAGGATGCTGATGAAGAAATGATTGTCGGAAAAGTTCTTGCACAAATCCCTGAACAAAAAGAAGTTATTTTAGATAATGCCGAGCAAGTAAGAAACAAACTCGAAACCTTGAAAGATGATGAGCGTTTAAACTTATCCGCAATCAAAGGATTGCAAGATGAGATACAATTATTAAAAGAGGAGATCGCAAAAGCTCCCAAAGGACAGCGATTAGGCATGAAAAAGATTACTAGCGTTAGATCGGTTGATTTAAGCTCGCAAGTTAATGGAGTGGCGACAACCTTTACCCTTCCGCACGATACTTTAAAAGTTCTTATGGTGATGAGCACACAGTTTCCGATTCTTTACAGAGATGGATCGGATTTCACATTTGCAGGACGAACTCTTACCCTTACCCCTGTTGTCGAAACAGGGCAATCTTTGGCCGTATTAATTGAAACCGCTTTCTATGCGTAAGATAAACAAAATATTTTTTGGGACATTACTAGGAGCTACTTTTCTTTTTGCTGGGATAGCCTTAGCCGCCCCGCATTTTCGCATTGAAGGAACTCTAATTCCCGTTGATTCAATTCGTGAAGTTGGAACTTCTACCCGCCCGTGGTTTAGAATGTTTACTAATTCTCTCGCTATTACAGGAATCACAGGCTCAACTCAATGCTTGCACGTTGATACAAACGGATTGGTTACAGGAACGGGTTCAGACTGTGGAACCGGAGCAGGAGGAGTCTTCCCATTTACCCCTTCCGCCGCAGGCAACTCAACCTCAACCACTCTTATTTTCGGAAACGGTTTTGTTTCTTCGGGAGCTTCTTCGACTATCTCCGACTTGCTACATTTGGACGGCTCAGTGAATGCGTCTTCGACTTTTCACGTTACAGGCAATTCATCCTTTGGAACTATTCTAGCGGGAATCTGGAATGGCACCGCTATTGGTGATGCCTATTTAACCAAATCCGGCAACTGGACTGGCACTTTCGATGGACAGGAAGGTACTTACTATCTTGACCGCGCCAACCACACCGGAACACAAGGAGCTTCTACTATTTCCGCAGGAACATTTGGAGTGGGGCTTTTCAATTTTCCCGGCAGTTTGAACGCTTCCACAACCTTGCACGCCACCGGCAACGTAAACTTCGGAGCAGGAATTTTCGGAGCGAACATTGCAGACTGCACCAATCCCACTACCGGGAAGATTCTTTATAATGCCTCTACGGGAGTTTTCTCCTGCGGAGCTGACCAAGATTCAGGGGTTCCTGTTGCCACTTCGACCTTTCATTATTTTGATGTTGAACGCCTTTTAGCAAAATCTCTTTCGGCCACCTCTACCGATCTGACTTTAAGGACTTTTGGGACTGGAAAAGTAATCAGAGCAAACCAATCTTTTAACGCATCCTCGACACTCCACGCCACAGGAAATGCTTTATTTGGAGCTTCAGTAGGTATAGCCACAGGAACACCCGCTAATACGCTTTCAGTTGTTGGACAAGGCTATATCACCGGAGGACTTGGAATTGGAGTATCTACGACGACGAGCGGAGGAGATTTGGAAGTTTCTGGCCATTCTTGGTTTTCAAAACTCGTAACCGCAGTTTCAGGATTTATTGTAAATACTCTCTTTAGACTTCCTTCAAACGGCACCCTCGCAACCGCAGGGGATATGACCCTCGACACGACCACAAACCAGCTTCAGTACCACGACGGAACAAACATCCACGTAGCCATAGATGAATTTGACCGGACTTTGATTGTTGCCTCGACCACTCCTGATTTGAATTACAAAATGTTTAAGACAGGAACGACCACCTTTAAGGCGTGGCAACCTTACAGGGCTATGACTTTAGATAGGTTTTATTGTGATATTACGAGGGGCACTCATCTCTTTGTCAGATTCGGCGACGGCACGGCTTCAACCACATACGCAAACTGCACACCTTCAGGGGTGGAGGCTTCTTCGCTTACGAACAACACCTTCATTTCCCGTGAGGCGATTTACGTTGAAGTTGGCGGCTCGATTGGAAGTGCTGACGGAGTAACTATTACGAGCACGTGGAAAGAAACTTCGGATTGATGAAAAAATACCTTTTATCTTTACTCATAGGAGGAACTACCTTAGGAGCCGGAGCCGTTATTGTTGATAATCAAATTAATCCTTTTATTGAATCTCCGCTTGAATACTCGATTACAAAACAATCCACAATCGAAGCCGGAGGGGATGTAAGGATTGAACTTAATAAAAAACGACCTGAAGCCCGCATGGAAAAATGGAACGGACAAGCCGGAATGACGGTTCGTTATCTCGGCCTTGCTTCCACTACTCCAGGAGCAAGACCCTTGCTTTCTAAAAACGTTTACTGGGGAGCAGGTAAGGAAATTATGGAAGTTGTGCCACTTGACGCTTCCGCAGAAATGGAAGATGGGGGAATGGAGATAAACATTTTACTTTCCGAAAAACCCTTAAAGAATACTTTTGATTTTGCGATTGAAGGAGCGGACAACTTAGATTTTTTTTATCAACCCGCACTTACCCAACAGGAAATAGATGAAGGGGCCTCAAGGCCTGACAACGTTATCGGTTCATACGCTGTCTATCACAAATTCTTGGCTAACCATCAGCAGGGTTTAACGAACTACGCCACCGGCAAGGCGTATCATATTTACCGACCAAAAGTCATTGATGCAAATGGAGTAGAGGAGTGGGCTGATTTGAGTATAGAGAAAAGAATTAAACAGGTTCTCTCTGATTTTGATGGTATTCCACGGTTAGTAGATGTTGAATACTCTGTTTTAGTTGTAACTGTCCCGCAGAAGTTTCTTGATGATGCGGTGTACCCAGTGAAAGTTGACCCGACGTTTGGGTATACTTCAAATGGTGCATCTGAACTAGGGTATTTATGCTTAGAAAATGGAATATCCGACACAACTAGAACAATAGGCAGAGCTTATCCGGCTCCTGAAACAGGCACAGTTACCTCTGTTTCTATCTATGTTAATCTTGCAGCATCTACTGAAAATATTGATATAGTTGGTGCCATCTACCAAGAAGATAGTGGAGGTGCTGGAACTCATGCACTAATAAATCTCGGAGAGATTCTTGACCAAGCTTTCACCACAACGAAAACTTGGTACTCAATAACACTATCAGCATCAATAATATCCGCTACAAAATATATAATCGCCGGTATCTGTAATGCTAGTGATATTGTAGGAACAAATAATAAATTAAATATGTACTATGACTCTGGTGGTACTGCAAAAAAACGCTATCTTGAAGCATCTATAGGTTCCTCTGGATATTCAACACGAAAGGATGAGGACCCCTGGACTCAAACAGCTAGCAACGACACTCTCCAAATATCCATCTACGCCACCTACACCGCGTCGGCAGGAGCCACCCCGCAAAAGACCATTCCCTTACTAGAATTTAATTGAAATGACCAAAGAACCCTACACCAAAATTAAAGGCCAAATTTCAATCCCAATTGCCGTTTTCCTAGCTGGGATTACTATGATTGGTTCAATCATCAGTGCTTACTACATCCCGCAGACAAAGATAAGCGTAATTGAAGAAAGAGAATCCAACCATTATGAGGAAGTACAAAAACGTCTGGAAACGATGGATAAAAAATTAGATCGTTTACTGGAGGCGAATATAGTTAAAACAATAAAATGAAAAATTTTGGCTATAATCACGATAAGGAAATAGCTGACCGCAAAGAAACGGATTATTTATTTGGGGCTTCTTCTCCGAAATGCATTGCGGAGATTCCCAGAGAGCAAAGACGAATTTGCTTGCCTCAAGGTGAAATCCAGCATTTAGGGGATGAGAAAAGAGACTGTTCGCCCCGCGCTGATCTAAATGACCTAGAATCAAAATTCAACTATCTATTTCGCAACGATTTACTTCCTATCGAGCTTCAGCACTGGCTCCTAGATAACGGCTATGCCGGAAAAATGGGGATTGAGTTCTCGGACAGGTTAATTGCAATTCTTTCCGGCACTGACCCCTTAAGCGGAAACTCTTTAATCGCCCCTCTGCAAGCGATCCACGAACACGGCCTTATTCCTAAAAAGATGTTTCCTCAAGTGGAAGACTCAATAGAATACTACGACCCGAATACTCTCACCGACGAAATGACCGACTTGGGCAAAGAGTTTTTAAAGCGCTTCAAGATTAATTATGAGCGAGTCTATGAAAAATCCTTTGACGAATGGCTCGAAAGGGACGTACTCATTGTTGCCGGTTACGCTTGGGAAGAAGAAGTAAACGGAGAAATTCCTCGATCCGAAAACGATCCGAACCACGCTTTTCTGGCCTTTGATAAGCCTAAGACTTATATATTTGATAATTACAAAAATTCGCAAGGCGACTTTATAAAGAAGCTCGCCGCAGACTATGACTTTCTCGGATATGGCTATCGCTTAATTATTTCACTTCCAGCAAGAAAGGATAAAACCTTAAGAAAGGATAAAACCTTTATTGAGAAGCTAAGAGAATGGATCGAGGAATTTGGTCATTATTACATTAATCGTTACGAAATATGAAAATTCTTATAATCTCAAATGGACGCTGGGCATCGATTACCGAGAAGATTTCTAAAATTGAAGAGTTTTTTAGTCCCATAGTTGATCTTAAAATAGATTTAAAATTCACCGACTTTAGAGCCGTTCCTTTCGTTAAACGAACCGCCATCGGGAAAGACCTTAAAGTTTTTGAAGCCACAATAATTGATTCTGATTGGTTTGATAAAAATCTGATCCCTCTCGGTGCTTTTTATGACGCGATTTTGTTTCAGACCGAGGGAAATCCAAGTCCTACTATGAGCGGAGCCCGAACAGATAATAACAACGGCCCCATAAAATTAGAGGTATACTCAAAGGAGTACGATAGAGTTTACCAAAATGGAAAGGATATGGGTGATGCGTTTGTAAAATGGAGTTGCCATGAAATTTGCCACATGCTCGCCATGATGGCTTATCAAAATGAACCAAATAAATAAAACATGCCCAAGGGAATTAAAGAAGTAAAAATTGATAAAACCGGAATGGATATACGATTAATTCAAACCAAATTATTACCATTAAATATAATTCAATATGCTAACTGAAGAACAAAAAGAACACATCAGGAATAAATTTGATTCTACTCATTATTGGGATTACGAGCGGAATGATCTTTTTAAAGCCGCAGAAGAATTTGCGTTTGTTCTTGCCCAAACCGATAGGCGCAAATCAAACTATCAAAGACTTTACCGCGTAGCGCTCTGGTTTAAAAGATTCATTACTCCCTTTTTAAAGCCGGTGGAGTACAAGCCGGTTGATCCGATTCCAGTACCAAAACCCGAACCGCCAAAAATATTTGAAACAATCCAAGAAATGGTTTTGCGAGTGTGCAAGGAAGAAGGACTGAACCAAGCAATGACCGACCGCCTCTACAAAACTGTTGAAATGGAAAGTCGCTTTATACCTAACGCAGAAAATTTAAATAAGGATGGAACAAGGGATTGTGGCATCGCCCAATTGAATGAGAAGTGGTACTTAATCCCCAACAAAATGAGTTGCCAAGATGCTAAAATTAATCCAGAGCGATGTATAAAAATTATGGCAAAAGCTTTTAAAAATGGCCGTGCTAAAGATTGGATTGCTTATCGCAAACTTTATGGAGCGTAATGAAAAAGGACAATTTATTAAGGGGGGTACATTTACTCATTCGGGATTAACTAAGAAATTAATTTCTGAAAAATTGAGATTGGCGCACGCTAGAAATAATAAGTGGGGTGGCCTTTTTGCTAAAGGACATCCTGACTATGTACAACCTGAAGCGAGGAGAGAAGCTGGTAAAAAGATAAGCAACGTGCAGCGTGGTAGGACTTATTCTCTCGCGTCAAAGCAAAAAATGAGCATTGCTCACAAAGGTAAAAAAATGTCGCTGGAACTTCGACAGAAGTTGAGTGTTCGTAATAGTGGTAGCAATCATCCTAATTGGAAAGGAGGAATAACACCTATCAATGGCAAAATAAGGCGCTCGTTGGAATATCGAATGTGGCGTGACGCCGTTTTTAAGCGCGACGAGTACACTTGTCAATGGTGTAAGAAAAAAGGCGTGTATTTAAATGCTGATCATATTAAGATGTTTGCCATGTATCCCGAACTTCGTTTTGAAATAAATAACGGTCGGTCGCTTTGCGAGGATTGTCATGATTGGAAAACCAAAATGGATATGATGGTTTTTGGTGGCGATAATCAATATAAAAAAAGGCAAACCATTGAATTAAATGTTATTTAATGGCCGTGCGTAATACACACCCCTCTTTGCTTAACGGCGGTATAATTAAATTAGGTTTATTGGCCAAAAATCAAATATGTCCACAACAATTATAGGCAACTACATTCAGATCATTTCCCACGTTCTTACGTTTCTCGGCTTTCGCCGGATTTCGCCGGAAGAAGGAATTGCCCTTGAACTCGTAGTCGGCCTTATCGGTGAAGTTGTCGGGTTTGTAATGACTCAATACGGCAGACTTCGCCACGGAGATTTAAACATCTTCGGATTCCGTAAAGCAATCAATTAAGAAAAAATTTATATTCGCACTAGCGACAGCTGAATTTTTATTTAGTTATGGAACTGCCCTCGCTAAAGGCGACATCTTGTTTCAAGAATTTCAAGTTGGCGGCCAACCCGTTCTATCGGAAATAAAGATTGAATCCCTTGAACACTCCAAAGAAAGGCCAAAATATGTTTGGCGTTATTTCCTATTAGCTCCGGGTGAATATTACCTCTCCCAAGTCTTGACTGAAGCTCTCTTTTGGAAGCCTAAAGAAGTGAAGGCTGATCAGCTCTCGATACCGGAAGCTGTAAAAAATTACGCTTCAGCCGTCATAAATACATATCAGCTCAATCCCGAGATGTATCATTTTGTGGTTTCGGGAGAGTCTGGATACAACCCTAATGCTGTGGGCGACAATGGGAAAGCGCGTAACGTCATGCAGTATTGGGAGAAAACTTTTTTGCGTCATCGAGAAAGGGCTGGGATGTTAGAGGCTAAGTATAACGATTGGCGCAGTCAATTAAACGTGTCAGCGTGGATTTTTAAAAATGGCACCGAGCAGGAAAGGAGAGAATGGACTTGTTATCGTCGTTTCGTCGCCGGGTGGAAAACTTGTCAAAAATTTTAATACGCGGGGTTTCGACCCGACCCCGCAGGAGTCCGAATAAGGCTCCAGTAAATTAACTAATTAGCCTTCCGATATGGAAGGCTTTTAGTTTTCCACTTTTCCACAAGATATATTTCTATAAAGTTTTAAAATTAAATAAGAACTCTTACACCTGCTGGCGACGGACAAGTTTGTTTTTCATAGTTTTTTGATTTCTTGTCCCCTCGACCTTGTCGCCGGCGGGTTTGAGAGCTTTAAGAAGGGTAGCCAGCCCCCAATGTAGCACATGTGTATCAGAAAGGGCGGGCTATCATTCTGAGAGTTCTTAAAAAGAGAGGAGGACGAACCAATGGATGAAATAACTATTTTGATATATCTCATCGGCGTAATATCGGGGCTCATCTTGTTTGGAGGCGACCTATGAGCAAAAGAAATAAGAAGTTTCTGACTCGCCATCACATCAAGAACAAGACCTACGGAGGAAACGGGGATGTCTGGAACATTCTCCGGCTCCGGCGAGATAGGCACGATGTCTGGCATCTGCTCTTTCGTAACCTCGACTTAGAGGGTGCAATCAGACTGCTGGAACGGGTCAATCGGATCAAGTCCGAACAGAGGAGGCGTGAATGGAATCTCTAAAAGACTGGTTTGAATGGTACTGGGTGGAAATAAAAGTGCGTTACGAAAGCTGGAAAAGTCGAAGGAGAAAACGCCATGTCGCGCGCAGATAGAAAGTGCCAGTGGTGCGGACATACGGTTTGTCCTTCTTGTTTGGACTACGCTCCGTATGATTGGATTCGGTGTTGCGAGTGCAACCGTTGCATCGGGAAAGGAGATGCAGATGGCCTACACCCACTTTCTGAAATACATCGCGGACGTTCTCATTCACACGAGGACGGAAGCTAAGTCAGACGGCTGGAAGATGGTTTCAGACCACGGAGTGGTAACGCTCCAATGCCAGAAGTGCAACGCTTCTCTGAAACTCACCCTTCAAAGCAAAGATGAAGCCATCCTGCACCGGAAGCTTTGCATAGACGCAAACAAGAAAAGACGAATCCGCCCCGCCGAAACCGTCAGCCGATGGTTCGAACTCCGCTAATAGACCTGCCAAAAGAAGGTGCGCTTTCCTCATGTGGAATCAACGCACCTTCGCCATTTATGCCCTACGGGGCTTTTTTGTTTTCCACTTTACAAATACTGAATCATCATTGAACATAGAAGATATGCCAAAACTTGGTAAAACCAAATCTCTTAAAAGGGAGCTCCTTATAAAGGAAGTAAAGAGGCTTAGAAAACAAGGCTTAACTATAGAAGAAATCCGGCTCGCTCTTGACAGAAGCGCGGGCTGGGTTTGTGGTGTTCTCAAATAGAGTTTATCCACAGTTTCATAGTTGAACGATAACTGAACGTTGAGTTATCATTAACTCATGAGGGTGAGGGTTGCTTAATACCTCAACTGCGTACAAGGGCGCATGGATTAAGACTCCACAGTAAGACGTTCGATAGCGCAGGCTCTCTAAAAAAAGATTCCGCTTCGTGGGGAAACGGAAGCAGAATCTCAAAGGTCGAGGAAAAACTAAACAAAAAAACTATTATGCGTTGGTATGAAAATGGGAAATATATGGGCCAATTTTCCTTAAAAGAAAATTCCCCAAAGAGAAAGTACAAACACACTTGGGAGTATAGAAAAAATAAATACGTCAGGCCGTTCGTTCTTAAAGTCATCGTTCCCGCCGCAATCTTATTCGCTATCGGAGCGATCATCGCTCCGGCCGCCATAAAACGCGACAAAGAAGCTTATGAAGCGTACACAGTAAGAGAAGCCGAGGCGAACATTGAAATTGTTGATGAGAGTCCGGCGGCAGTCTTGGGAAGAATTGCGGAAGCGGAAAGTTGGAACAGCCATTATTGCACGGAAAAAATAGTTAAACTAGGCGGATGTCCAAAAGGAGCAATTGGGCAAGTGTTAGTAAACAAAACTCTTGATGTCGGTCGCTACGCTATTAATTTAACCTACAACGGAAAATGGTGTGCGGATCGAGGCTATGACATCTTTAAAGAAAAGGATAATGAGGAATGTGCTAAAGAATTATTTAACGAAAGAGGGAGCACCCCTTGGGATGCCAGCAGGAATAAGTGGAATAAATAACATGGAACTCAAACAAAGACTCTTAGCCGAGTATTACAAAAAAGACTGTCCCGACTTAAAAGCAATCACCGAAAACGGAGAATATATAATTAAGCTCGGAGATCTCGAAGTATTGAGATACTCCGACCGGACTACGGGAATGCTCGCGAGTTGGTACATCCAAGAGAAAGTCCAACAGGAGGGATATAAACCAGTCGTACATTATCAGGAATAACCCTTGCGTCGAGCAATCTGTCGTAGATTAAGGCCCAAGGTCACTCACTCGCAAGGGGAGTTTCTACGACAGATTTCTCCAATTATTTCTAACAACATGAACATGCCTAACCAAGCCATTCAGGCTCCTATCGGTACAAAGGAAATTGAAGTTTATAAAAAAGAAATTACCAAAGCTGAGAAATTCAGCTTATCTCTCGAAGTCAAGACGCAGGAGGATTATGAAACAGCTCTTGCCGAGGGAAAGGATATAAAAACCAAGCTCGACACAATTACCCGTCGAAAAGAAGAAATAACGAAGCCCCTCAATGCCGCCTTAAAAAGCGCGCGCGATCTCTTCAAGCCCTTGGAATCAGCCGGCGAAACCGCTCTCGCAACGATCAAGCGTAAAATGCTCGACTATACGAACGAGCAGGAACGCAAAGCAAATGAGGCCAAGCTTAAATTGGCTGAGCGCGTCGAGCGCGGGACCATGAAAGCGGAGACCGCCGTCCGCAAGATTGAGGCAATCCAAGAGCCTCAAACCACAGTCAAAACCGATCAGGGTAAAGCCACCACGAAAACCGTGAAGAAATACCGAGTCACCGATAAATCGCTTATCCCATATGTTTTCATGGAGCCCAATATGACAGCCATTAAACAATCATTTAAAGACGGGCAACCCGTACCCGGAGTCGAGGAATACGAGGAAAAGGAATTATCACTTTACAATTAACCTATGGCGAATCCAAAACGGCAACTCATCGTTTCTACTCCGGTGTCTCTGATGACACCGGTAGTGATGAAACAGCAGTTAGAGGTTGAGAGTCAAAAACGTAAGCTACTCACTGAATATATCAACCGGCACATGAAGAAGGGCATTGATTATGGACAGATTGAAATCGTGAGCAAGCGGACTGGGAAAACCTACGTTTCAAAGCCCACGCTTTTTAAGCCAGGTGCGGAGAAATTTTGCTCCTTGTTCCGTATCCGGGCTGAGTATTCCAAGGATGATGAAACTTGGGAAATGTTAGGACGAGAATCTAAATACATTTGCTATATATGCCGCCTCTATAACGGCGAGATACTTGTCGGCGAGGGGCGAGGTGTCTGTACGGTCGCGGAGAAAGACGGGTCGGCAAATAACGCCGTGAAGATAGCCAAGAAGCGCGCCAAGTTGGATGCGGTTTTAGAAACCGGAGGATTGTCTGAATTTTTTACTCAGGACCTAGAGGACGAAATCGATCCAATGCCAGCTCGTAAGAAGACTCAAAACGTCTTTCAGGAAGCCGAACGAATGATCACTGCCTCAAAATTGATTGATAATCTGCTTACCATTGGCGACCGCATTATCGCTTCTGAAAAATTTACGCCCGACCAAAAGGGGAAATTACAGGCCAAAATAACTGCCCGCCTTGATGAACTCGAAGCCGAGGCCAAAGCAAAATAGCTTTCTCCCCCGAGGTTATTTATCCGCCACTCAAATCATTCTCGTTAATCGAAATCCCGAGGAGTACGTTCGCCGGTATATCTACGGCGAGGAGAGTCGAACGTCCGAGTACATGGAGCTAGGAAAGCTTGTGGCCGACGTGTTCGACGGCAAGCGCACAGATCCCGCCGCCGAAGCCATTAAAGAGTTTATCCCTAAATACAAGAAGCGGGAGCATGGGATTTCATGCCAGCTGAAGCAAAGTGGCGAGGCATTTATCCTGAAAGGGGTTCTCGACGGGTACAACCCCAAAACCTCAGTCCAAGGCGAATATAAAACAAGCACAAAGAGGTGGACGCCAAGACAGGTCTATACGAATCTTCAACTCAGGATCTATGCCCTAATTCATTATAAAAATACCGGCGCCATCCCCCAGCAAGAATTGACCTGGATAGGAACCAAATTTGAAGATGGCGAACTCATCTTGTCCGGGGAGTTCGAAACTCACAGCGTCCAATACACTTTAAAAGAAATGCTCGAAACGGAAGCGGAAACGTGGAGGGCATTTAAAAAGATTATCAGCTTAGTAAAACACGAATATGACAAGATTTAACGTGGTCACCAAGAAAACCTATCAAGGAAAAGACGGTGAAAAAGCCCAGTGGCTCAATGTCGGGTCTCTGATTAGATTTCCGGCCACGGGAGAAAAAGACGAAAGTTTTATCTTGGAACTAAATATGTTCCCGAGCACTAAATTTTACGTCTTTGAGCAGAAGAAAAAGGCTGTAAAACAGGAAAGGTTGGATGATGAGCCGCCGATAGACGATATTCCTTTCTAACATGCAACAGACGAGTATTAAAACTTATCACGACGAAATCCTGCCTACGCTCGGAGCGAGGCAGGAAGCCGTCTTAAAACAGTTTGCAGATACAGATCATGGCTTTACCAATTCCGAGCTTGCTATGAGGCTAGGGTGGCCTATCAACACGGTTACGCCGCGAGTCTATGAGCTAAGACGACTAAAAGTTTTAGAAGAATGTTGCAAACGAGCGTGTCGGGTAACCGGTCGCAGGGTGATTTGTTGGAAAATTAAATTACCGGAGCCGGAACAGCTCACGCTAAATGCACTGGGGTAAAGTAAAGCTCCGCTATACCGACACTCTTTTCTCAAAATACCTTCGAAAAAAAAGAGGTTACTTCTGCGAGAAATGCAGAAGGTTCTATCCCAAAGGCCACGGCCTCACCCTCTCCCATTTCTGGATTCGATCTAAAGAATCCGTAAGATTTGATGACGAAAATTGTGATATTCTTTGCATTCCCTGTCATCAATATTTCGAGGAACATAAGACCGAATACACGGAATGGAAGAAAGAAAGAATGGGCGAGAAGATGTTTAACCTCCTAATGCTCCGAGCGCACCGGCCCGGAAAGAGAGATGACGCGATCACACTTATTTGGCTTAAACAATTAATCAATGAATCTTAAAGAACCAATCAAATTTCAGACCACCTTTGAGAAAGGAATTTTAAAGCTCACCGATTACAGTATATTTATGCTTTCTAGGTATGAACCTTCTAAAGTGTGGGTTACAGTCGAGCCGGTCAAGAGCCACCGGAGTACGAATCAAAACGCTTACTATTGGGCCGTGGTCATCCCCTTATTTTGCGAGAAGACCGGCTACGCTCCTGCGGCCATGGACAGAGTCTTTGAACAAGAATTTTGTCCGAGGAAAGTCCTAAAGTGGAGAGGGAGAGATATTATCACAATCAAACACTGTAAGGATTTATCGAAAGGAGAGTTTGTGGAATTTTTGGATAAGGTAATTGCGGAGGCCGGAGAACTTGGAATCAACATACCATCTCCAAATTTCGAACATCAGGTGAAATAGTTGTGCACAGTTGCGATTTAAACATTGGAGGTATGATTGAGATATGAACACTTACGCTGGACAGATTAAGAATTTCAAGAGCCACATCGGGAAACTTATCAGCGTAAGTGTCCGGTGTGGCTTTTTAAGTTTTGAATATGTCCAAACAACGCTTCATCAATACTAAATTCTGGTCAGATAATTATATCGTCAACCTCAACCCTTTAGAGCGCTATCTGTTTTTATATTTCTTAACCAACGAACACACAAACATAAGTGGAATATACGAACTTCCCCTAAAAAGAATGGCAACAGAAACGGGTATTGATATTGATATGTTGCCTAAAATGTTAAAAAGAATGGTTGGTAAAATTTATTATGTGGATGGTTGGGTTTGTATAGTAAACTTCGAAAAACACCAGAGGTCAAGGGGAAGTCCTAAAATCGAAAAAGGTATTGAACTCGCAAAAAAAGAAGTCCCTGTAACAATATTAGACAAATTCTCCACCTTAATAAGTAGTCTACCGATAGACTATCCATACACTCCGAACTATTCTGATTCTGATTCTGATTCTGATTCTGATTCTGATTCTGATTCTGATAATAAGATTATATCTAAAGATATAAGGGCCAAAGGCCCGAACCAAGATGTTGAATTATTATTAACCCAATTAAAAGAAATCTTCGGATTGAGGGTTTTAGATGGCACGCAGAAAGAGAACCGCCAGTATGCTTGGCTTTGCTTGAAGAAATTTGGGAAGCCGGAAACCATAATCGAAGTCATGAAGGCTGGGGTCAACGATAAGTTCTGGCGTACTAAACTTACAAGCATGAAATCTCTTTACTACAACGCCGTTAAAATTGCTTCTTCCAAAAGGATTCCTAACATAATCAAAATTTCATGAATTTACCTACAGACAAAATGTATGTTTTGCAACTTAAAAACGAAATTCGAGTTTGGCTTAACCAAAATGAGTTTGAGCTAACCAAAAAAGCTCTTTTGTCGGACGTGTCGTTTATTGAGGTGCAAGGGAGGCTTATAAATTCAAAAGAGGTTATTTACGTTATGCCACGGACTGATGTTGATACTTCAGACCGGATCAAGCGCGGAGAATGGAAATGTTCAGGTTGCGAGCAGTGGATACCCAAAGGAAAGCAATGTGGGAAATGCTTTGCGTAACTTATCCACACCCCCCTCACGAACAATCAAGTATAATAAACCTATGGCCGGAATAAAAAGAAAAAAGTGGCAAATAGAGGAAATTAAAAGACTTGTGGAGTTATGGCCGATTCACTCCATAGAGGAAATTTCCAAAATAATGGATCGCAATAGATTCTCGATTTACGATCTGGCCGACAGAATCCGCGAGGAGGGTTATGACTTACCCAATAAAAAAGCCGGAAAGATTATGGCCGAGAAAATTAAAAAAGCATTGGGAAAATGATTGACGAAGAAAGAAAATAAGGTTGAGTTGGAAGATAAATAAAAAAAATGAAAGCATACAAAATATTTGACCATAACTGGAAGTGTAAAGATTTTCAGTTTGAAGTGGGGAAAGAGTACACCTATGAAGGAAAGCTCGAAATCTGCGAAAGCGGATTTCATGCTTGTTTAAAATTGGAAGATTGCTTCAAGTATTACAAAGCAGTTTCTTGGAACAAGATTGCAGAGGTTGAGATATTGGGAAAAAGTATAACTCACGATGAAGACAGCAAAATTGTAACCGATAAAATTAAAATTGTAAGAGAAATAGGATGGCAAGAACTCGAAGAAGTTTATAACGACATCTATGGAGCCAGCAACATCAGTGGAGGAAACAACATCTGGGGAGCCAGCAACATCAGTGGAGGAAGCAACATCCGTGGAGGAAACTATATCTATGGAGCCAGCAACATCAGGGGAGGAAACAACATCAATGGAGGAAACTACATCAATGGAGGAAGCAACATCCGTGGAGGAAGCTATATCTGGGGAGCCAGCAACATCAGGGGAGGAAACTACATCAATGGAGGAAACTACATCAGTGGAGGAAATGACATCAGTGGAGGAAATGACATCAGTGGAGGAAATGACATCAGTGGAGGAAATGACATCTGGGGAGGAAACTACATCAGTGGAGGAAATGACATCAGGGGAGGAAACTACATCAGGGGAGGAAATTACATCAGGGGAGGAAATGACATCTGGGGAGCTAAGAATTGTTATGGAGTAGATTCAGCAATCTTTATCGCAAACAAAAAAAGACAACCGACTATCTTCGGGAAGAAAGTTACACAAAAAAGATTTGATGAGGTATTTCAAAAACTCAATTCTTTCAACTGGTATCCGAAATTCAATAATGCTTTTGATTTTTATTTACAGAAAGGGAACGACTGGGAAAAAGTTCCGGCAGATTTAATCGCGCCAAAAACCAATAAAGAGGCGTGGGCGGATATTCCTGTCCCTATGAAAAATTATATTTCTTCTTTAAAAGAATACGATAAAAAGACTTTTAAAGAAATCACCGAAATTGATTTGCCAAAAAACTCAAATTTGATTTTTTTTCTAAAGATGAGATGATAAAAATTGGAAAAATAATTAAAAAAATGAAAAAAATATGAACGAAAAAACATTCACCTACGAATACATAGAAACAATGGAAGAAGTGAGAAAGCACATACAACAATGTGAGGGGAAACATTCCCAGCAAGTCGCATACTCAACTTTCCACGACGCGCTTACTCAAATTTGCTTCGGCTGTAAGATGATTCGCTCGATGATTAAAAGACAACATGAACCCCCTCAAAAGTGAAATGAAAAAAATTAAACACATTCATCGCTGGTCAAATTGGTGGAAAGTAAAAGCCGATAATTCTATGGAACGACTTTGTTTGGCGTGTGGAGAAATCCAAAATGCGGGAAGAGTGAACAGAGTTATTATGGGCTGGGCATTGTCTAATCGTAGGAACGGTATGAGTTGCCACACCGCACAAATGCCTATTTATTGGAATAGAAATGTCGCGGAAAAGTACGCAAAAGAATGGGGCGAAAACCTAAAACAAGTAAAGATTTTAATTCTCTAATCCCCCCTCAAAGGAGTATAATTAAGGAAAATATATGAAAGAAGAAAAGAAAATAAAATTAGTTTGTGTGTCGTGGTTAGACGCCCACAATATGGAAAACTGGCAAGAAAGGAGAGATGTTTTGGAGTTAGCTGAAAAATCCTTTAAGGAAGATAATAGAACATTCGGAGAAATGATAGCGGAAACAAAAGATTATGTTGTCGTGGCAACCAACTTTAGCCCGCAAAAAGATTTAATCGCAGACGCAATGATGATACCCAGAAAAATGATAAGAAAAATAAAGTATTACTAACCCCCCTCAAAGGAGTATAATTAAGGAAATATGAAAGAAGAAAAGAAACATAGGCATAAATGGGAGCAGGTATTTTATGATTGTGGATTTTGCGGAGGGGGAGAGGCTTACGAATGTGAATGTGGCGAAGTTAAAAATAGGTCGGTTACCACTCAAGAAAAGAAAATATGAACCCCCTCAAAAGTGAAATGAAAGAAGAATTTATCAAATTAAACGGCTCGCAACCTACTGCGGAAAAATATGTATGAAGATAAATTATCAGAGCCAGTAAGGGAAACGGAAATTAACAGGGCTTTTGGGAAATTGTTTTCCGTAATCGAAATGTGTCAAAAGGAAGCCGAAACACTTATTGAGCGATTATCGCCAGTGTTAAGTGGCGGCGGAGTATCACAAGGAAGCGATAAAGCAAAAACACCGGAGTTTTCTTCTGGGCTTGCACAAGAAATAAATAAAGCCATAGTTAGAATTGATGATTTGGCTAGTAGAATTAGAGAAACACGAAATCGAGTTGAGTTATGAAAGACCTCAAAAGTGAAATGAAAGAAGAAAAGAAACATCAATGCGATGTATGCGATAAAGAAAGGGCGGAAAACCTTGTTGTCTGTTCGGATAATTGTGTGGAAATTCGTCAAATGATATTTGACTTGGAAAAAGAGTATTTCCCTACTAATGGTTGTGATAATTGCTGGGGCGACCTACATCAAGGTTGTTCAGAGAAATGCAAAAAAGAGTTTGACGAGTTATTAAAATTCGGAACGAAATTGTGGAAACTGGTTCACTTTATTACAAAACACAAAAGATAACCTCCCCCCCTCAAAGGAGTATAATTAAGGAAATATGAAAGAAGAAAAGAAAAATTGCGGAAAAATCTATACAGACAAGCACGGAAATAAGGGTGCTACTTGTGCTAACTTTTTGCCTTGTAATTCCGACCACTTAATTGCTGAACCAGAACCAGTTTGTCTTCACGAATTTCGCTATTCACATATTGAATATCCACCAATGGGGACATACACTGCTATCCCGCCAAATAAGGAAGTTGTCATCTGTCCAAAGTGCGGAGAATTAAGAAAAACAATAGTAATCTAACCCCCTCCGAGAAGGAGTTAATTAAGAAAACATGAAAAACCTCAAAAGTGAAATCTTAGAAGATTTTGTTAAAAGATTTGATTATCCTTTTAGCATTGAAGATTATAAAAGTGGGACAATAGGGAAAATGCTCAAATCTTTCCTCTCCGAATCCTTAGACAAAATAGAACGGGCGGCATACGACCAAGGGCACCAAGACGGAGCGTCAGACCAAAGAATGGCTATCATCAAGATTGCAGAGGGGATGATGACGCTAGAAAAAAGTATAGAATATCTCAAGCGTTGTGATGAAAGCTTACTCACGCCCGAAGGCATCCAACTTCTCCAAGAGCAATCACAAGAAGTTGGCTACAACCAAGTCATAGCCGACCTTATCAAGAAAATCTCCGAAATATGAGCGAAGAAGAATTTGGAAAAGAAGAAGAAGAAATAGAACTACTCAAAGAGTTCACCTGCAAATTTTGCGGTTACACTTGGAGGAAAAAGAAAGACGATGCGGAATGTTTAAATTGCGGCCATGAGATTGATTAAATTCATCTGGGAAGAAGTGATTCAAGGAATCCTAGTTTGGTTATTCACCACCCCGTCCGGCCTTATTCTTCTAGGGTTTTGCACATTAGTGGTCTTATATTTTGTGGTACGATGAAAGGAATGAACGAGGGGACTTTACTTAAACTGATGAGCCGGATCGAATGTTACATTTGCGGAAAATGGTTTCCCGAACACGCGAAGAAATGCTCCCACTGCGGGGCGGTGAATGAAGATTATAAGCCCCTGCCAAAAAACGCTTGGCCGTTAGCGAGAAGAAATGGAAAAATCACCTGACAATTTAGAACAAGCCA
>C687J26845_10000236_pt1 | contig 37040 bp, 27 predicted proteins | sample RifCSPlowO2_12_FD_26845 | JGI IMG/M metagenome (IMG submission 26845)
GCGGCTCCCACCCTCGCGCGTCGATCGTTTCGAAGATTTCCAACGGCTTGCCCGCACCGCCTGCGCTCATCGCTGCACCCTCTTGTGACGCCATGCCATGATGGCCGGGCCCGCGCGTGGAGGACGTCACCCGTTGGGCCACCGGCAGCGACCAGCATAGGGGTCTACGGTAGCGCGCGCCTTGATACTCATCAAGAAATCCATGCCTGACGGCGCGGGTTGGAAACGGCAGCATGTCGATTTGAAATGTCGCGGCTAGTTAGATCTTCGCAACTCTTCGGCATACGAAACCAGTTACTTCGATCTCTGAACATATACCCCGTTCCAATCGGGCGGAGGCGGGGCCTCCTCGTAAGCTGCGCACAGCTCCGCATAGTTTCGGGACGGGCCGTCGCCCGGGTACCTCTCGACTGCCCGCTCGAACAGTTCCCTCGCTTCGGGGAAGCGCCCTTCGAGAAACAGGTCAAGCCCCTGCGCGTAGAGACCTAATGCCTCCATGCGCTCCCTCGCCAAAGCGTCCTTCAATCTGACCAATTCATAAACATCCAGCGGCGCGGTCTTCCCCTTCAATGCCACCCTTGCCAGCCGGCGGAAAACGAACCTGCCCGGCCGATGCAATTCGGCCTCGTCGCGGGTGCTTTCGGAGACCGCGATATTCGTGTTGAAATCCTTATTGAGCGGTTCCAGCCTCGCGGCGACGTTGACCTCGTCGCCGATCACCGTGTAATCAAAAATCTCTTTTGACCCCAGATTGCCGACGACCATCTCGCCTGTGTTGACGCCGATCCTGATATTCAAGAGTGGCTTCCCCTCCCCGCGCCACTTCTCTCCGAGCTTCGTCATCTCTTCCATCATCAGCAGGGCGGTCTCACACGCACGGGCGGCGTGATCCGCCTGCGTTACCGGTGCATTCCACTCCGCCATGATCGCGTCGCCGATGAACTTGTCCAACGTGCCGCCGGTCTCCTTGATACAGTTCATCATCTGATTCAGATACTCGTTCAGAATCGCGCTCACATCCTCGGGCGCCATTTTTTCCGATAACGAGGCGAACCCCTCGATGTCGGAAAAAAGAACGGTCATATGTCTTCTCGCGCCACCCAGGCCGATCGTCTCGGGCGCTTTAAGCACCTCCTCCAGAACCTGCGGCGCCAGATAATGCCCGAAGGCAGACCTTATTTGCTTTTTCTCTCTTTCCTCAGCCACATACTTCAACAGCACGACTCCAAGATAAGTACCCGCCATCACAACAGACACGTTGACTATCGGAAGCACCCATCCATAGGCGAATAGCCCCCAGTGGGCTCCGGTCACAGCAGCCGACAGCGCCGCAGCGACCGCGAATCCGATATACGGCCTTGTTGATGCGGTAGCCGCCCCCACCACCAAGGCAAGCACGAGGATGTACGCCTTCTCGGTCCACAGGCCGAGCCGACGAAGAAACCTGGCCGAAAGGATGTTGTCTATGATGTTGGCGTGTATTTCCACTCCTGGCGTCACGGGACTGAATGGTGTCGCCCGGAGATCTGAAAGCCCCGCGGCGGACGCCGTTATCAGGGCGATCCTGTTCTTAAAGGTTCCAGCCGGAAGCGCCGGCTCTTTTCCCGCCCGCACGAGATCCGCCGACGCGAGCACGGACTCGTACGGGATTTGGCTGTAGAACGATTCAAACTTTCTCTTGCCATCGTGCTCGTTTGTGATCTTCCCCCCCTGATAATTGATCATCGCGCTCCCATCAGGCAGGAGCGGGATTTCCGCGTCTCCGACAACCACGCGGTCGTTTTCCATTCTGATCTTATCCAGCGGGATTCCTTTCACTGCCGCCGCGACAATCAATGCGAGCGAAGGATACGCGGTATCCCGCGCCCCGAACCACGCAAGCGGCATAAACCTCCTGCACACCCCGTCACTATCGGGAATGTAATTGATGTGGCCGACACCCCGCGAGGCTCTTGCCAGCTCATCGAAAGGGATCGTGGCATTGAAAAACACCGCCTCGCGGTGCTTCAGTTGAACGGGCACAGCCGAATTCGCCAAAACTGACTTGATCCTCGAGGCCACATTCTCATTAGCCGCAAGACCTCGCTCCGGCGCCAGATCATTCTCCCCCACATAGAACACCGACGACTGAAAAACATTCCTGGACTTCCCCGCCTGCGAGACAAACAAGGCATCGCTCAGCTCGGGATTGAGGGCGTCCAGCCGGTGCTGGAGCTCTGCCCTTACCTCCGGGAGGTCGGCGTTCTTCGCCAGCGCTTTCAGCTGATGAATAATCGCCGAATCCACCTCCTGCCGCAGGGACTTTTCGGGAAAGAGAATATCAAAGCCGATTGACCTCGCACCGTCGGACTCGAGATACTCGATGGCCTCGGCGTGAACGACACGGGGCCATGGCCATCTTCCGTAGAACGGCTCGAGGCGTTTTATCGACTCCTCGGAGACGTGGAGGATGACGATGTCCTGCGTATGATGGGCAGGAAGTGCAAAAAAACGATACCTCGCGTCCAGGGTTTGCCTTTCGAACGAGTCGAGGTGCCCTCCCACGTCGAGAAAAGCGGCAAGGGACGCGAGAACGGCTATCAGCGCAGAATGTTTCACTTCCTGTCCGGCCTTAATTTGCCGCTGCCGGCGACAACATGGCAGTTAAAGCAAAAGTCAAAGCCTGCACCAGCTTTCTCCAGCAGAGATGCTGCTGACTCCGTCTTGCCGGGAATCGGCGACCCCGCTGTGAAGGCGAAGTACTCCCCCTTGGGCACCTTGATTACGCGTCCACCGTCCAATGAGACTTCGACTTCCCCGAAGCATGTGCACGCACAGTAATTCTTGCCGTCATAGCACACGGAGAAGCCGGTGCCGCGTATCCCGGCAGTTGCAAGGCTGGTCGTTATGGATGCCTTGCTCCCTTTCGGCAGATTGGACTCAAACCACGCGAACCCCCGCTGCATCTTGATCGTGAAGTCTTTGGGGTCCTTGCCCAGTTCTATATCGGAAGAAGGCCCTATCACGATGCGGCCAATGCCGGCAAGCGTCACCATCGCTACCGCCGTCTTGTCCGTTCTTACCCTGTCGTCCCGAAAGATCTCCTGGCCAACCCTCAGCGAATTCCAAAGATTTTGCCGGAACCTCTCGAACTTGCCATCCCGTATGGACACCACGCGGCCTTCCGTCTTCGCTTTTTCTTGCGCCGCCACCCCGAACATGGAGTCCGCAAGGAAAAGGAACACTGCCATCGTCACCGCCAGGCCCGTTATGGCCAAGCCCACTCGCAAGTGCCGGCCAGACTTTTTCATAATGTCACCTCTCTCTCTTGAACTAGAACCGGTTCGGACTCGACTCATGTGCACGCAGGAACAGATGGTCGAGCGCGTGCCCAACGCTGAAAAATACTCCGCGGCGGCTCGATGATCCGCCGAAATTTCTCCCTTCTCGACATCGCTGCCCCAAGAAGCGACAGTAAATCCCGAAAGGTCGCGGCTACCGGGGGAGTCCGGCGAGGGCAGGGGGACGCCGCGACGCCAGAAATTCGGCCGTTATGGTGTTCATGCCCTGCTGCAACGCCTGTTTTTCCACGTGCACCTTGACATATCCCCGCACGAATGCCGGGATGCGCTGCAGGCGTTCCTCGGCTTCTGGCTCCCAAGCCACGTCGGAACCCTGCGGCGCAGAAAGCGCTGCTTCCGGCAATCGCCCTTGTGGTTTGACGTAAAGGCACTTCGAGTCCTCAGCGAGCAGTTCCCCGTGCAGAGCCAGTGCCCGCGCCCGGCAACCGCCGCAGCTGTAGCGGAAATCGCATGCGCCGCATTTCCCTCCCGGCAGTTCATTACGCAGGCTGACCAGCACAGGATTATCGTTCCATATCTGTTCCAAGGGTTCGGTCCTGAGATCACCGATCACCACGGGAATATAAGGACAGGGGGTCACGCACCCTTGGGGCGTGATGCGGAAATAGTGCCGGCCCGCCAGGCATGCACTGGACCAGTCGGCGTAGCCACGGCCGCTTTCGCCCGCGTGCAAACCCTGCACTCGGCGCATGTACGGCGCGCACCGGGCGCGGATCTTCATTCCGGGGTGCTGGTTTTGGAGCAGCACGATCTCGCACAGCGTTTCTTCATAACTCGCCGATGTGAGGTCGGTCTGAGTCACGCCGCGACCGGTGCACACCAGAAAAAACACATTAAACGCCATCGCGCCAACCTGTTCGGCGATATCTGCAAGAGCAGGCAGATCGTGACGGTTTTCTTCAAACACCGTGGTCTGCAATACGACCGCAAGACCCGCGTTGCGTGCCGCCGCGATACCGCGGCGTGCGCCGTTCCATGCGCTCGGCACCCCACGCAGCCGATCGTGGAAATGCGGCCTGGATGAATCCAGGCTGATCCCCACGCCCGCTGCGCCGGCCTCCCTGAGAGATTCGGCTTGCGCCGTATCAAGCAATGTGCCGTTGGTGCCGATCACCGGCATCAGGCCGCGGTCGCCGGCCGCTTTCACCAGTCGCGCCAGATCGCGGCGAAGCAGCGGTTCACCTCCGGTTAACACCAGCATTGCGCCGGGCGCCGTCTTGGCGAGCTGGCGGATGACAGCGAAGGCCTCCTCGGTGTCTAGCTCATCGCGCGCCTCCATTTTTCGCAACACGGCGTCAAGATAACAATGCGCGCAGGCGAGATTGCACCGGCGCGTCAAGTTCCAGGAAACGATGTAGGGAAGCGGGGGTGAGGCTGCGACGGAGCAAATCATCCTGGGGGCGTCTCACCTATCGGCGCGGCAGGCCAAAGCTACCGGTATTCAAGCGCCGCTCTTGCCACGCGGCGTGAGCTTGGCGCGCAAATCCGTGATCCATTCTCGCACGGCGGTACTGGACGATCGCCGCGACCCGCTTGGTGTTCGACGCGCGCGCAAGCCATGCAACCCCGCAAGTTCGACTGCGGCGGCGCCGGCCACCATCACCAGCGGCGCAACGTAGGTGACAACGCCGACCGGTTGCTCCAGGCTCAGAAAATACCACGTCGAGACGGCTTTCTCGCCGCCGCGTTCGCCTTTCGCGCCGTCCCATGCGGCAAATGCCACGGGAACCGTCTGGCCGCGTGCGAAGGTGAATTGTTCCTGGGAGCGCGGAATCGTAACGACAGCTTTCCACACGCCGTCCTTCCACGCTGCTTTGGCTTCGCCGTCCTGTTTGTCCTGGGCTACTGGAGCAATCGTGCCGAACCCGCGTGCCAAAAACTTTTCCACCGCTCGTTGCGCCTGCAGCACGGGATCTGCGAGGGTATTGCCGGCTGCCCAGGAAGTGAGGAATGCCTTGTCGCCGTCTTTTTTGCCGTAGTCTGTCGCCTCGGCGATCTCACCAGGACCGCGTCCCGAAAAGGGATACCAGTCAACCGCCATGTTCGGGTATTTTTCGTCGACGTCATTATTCAACGCCGACTGCCAATCCGCTTTCCACTGATAAATCGTGACCGGGCGGTTGGGCTCGCCCATGCCGAAGAACGGGATCCCGGCCTTGGGATCCGAAGGAAATTCCACGGCAATGGCATCCCGGAACGCGCTCACCCCACCTGTCATGGCCTCGCTCGCGGCGTCGCGCCACTCCAATCGGAGCGCAAGCCGGTTGTCGTCGTAGAGCGCGCGCACCACGATGGCCTTCACGGCAACCTCATATGTCCGCGGTTTGACCACCGCCTGGGCAGCGAGCGGGACTTCCAGGATGTCTGCGCTTTGCCAAGCGGCATCCTCCGGATCGATCGGGATTTGTGCAACCGGCTTCGCAAGGAGCGTCGCTTTTTCCTGAGCGTGGGCGCGGCGAGCCGGCAAGAAAAGCCAACCTGCCATTGCGGCAAAGGGCACCCCGAGCAGGAGGCGGCGCTGTTTCTCGGGCTTGTTCGCGTTCATTGCGCTCTCCCAAGGCCATAGCATGTTTCACAACTCGGCGGCTGGCCTGTTCCCGCTTCAGGTAACGCTTGCGTTCCCTCCTCGACCATGTCCGGGCCTGCGACCTCGGTAGGTTTCAATCCCAGCGCCCGCAACTCCGCCTCAAGGAAGACAGCGAGCAGTTGGCCCAGTTCTTGATACAGGGTATCGCCCGCTTTGGCGCACAGGCGGCGCGCGAATCCAAATGCCCAGCGGCAAACATGGTCTCGCAGGAACTTGCTTTGCGCCTCACGGCACAGGGCGAGTTGTTCGTCCGGATGTTTATTCGCCAAGGCGTAGACCTCTTTCAGGCACAGGAAGTGCATGAACTCGAGTTCCACGCTGATATGATCCACGCGCTCGTGTGAATCGGCGGCCAGATCCAATCCGAAAGCCCGGTAAAAACCGGCGATATCGGCGAGGGTGTGCGTTTTCTGGAAAATATGCGCCTGGCCGTACTCGGCCTCGTAAGGCGGACAATCCTTGGACATGGCATGGCCGAAGCATCGCGTGTAGCCGTCTCCGAGCGAAGCCGCGGTCAACGCTGTAATAGCAGGCCGCAGCGCGTCCACTGCTTTCTTACTGGGAGGGTCGGCAAGCATTTCCAGACTGCCCGGCAGCAGATCGTACTGCTCCTTGAGCGAGACCGGCTGCGCATCGTCCGGATACGAAAATGCGAGCGCCAGGAACGAATACGCTTGGCTGCGGGCTTTCGACTTGGCCATGACCTCGATTGCATTCATCGCGAATCCGCTTAGCAGCATGTCGGCGCGCCCGGTCCGACAGGCTGCTAGATGGAGTTATAGTGCTTCGCCGGGCGCTCGAACTTCGGCTCTTCGACCGTGACGCGGGCGACTTCCTTGCCGTTCTTGTCATAGCCGATGACCGTGTCGTTGTACATCTCCCACTTCTTGCCGCCGATCGTGGTGTCGAAGACCTTTTTGCCCTCGACGATCTTGTACTTGAAAACGATTTTCTGGGACGCCCGGAACAACTGGAGCACGGCCAGCAATTCCCGCGATGGGCGGGAGTATTTTTCAACGGCTTCGTCGGCTCCGGGTCCGAACATCTGCCGCAAGTAAGGCCGCGGCACCCAGCGCGGTGGAATGTAGTAGCCATTGGGCTCGGTGCCGAACTGCGGATACAACGGCAACGCCACCTTTTCCACCTTGATCAGATAATAAAGCGGGTTGGTGCGGTCTTCGGCCCAGCCTCCGTCCTCGCCGATGCGGACCAAGCCCTGGAGCCGGATCTTTCCGACGCAGGCCGTCATGCAGCGCGTTTCCATGGGCGCGCCTTCCGTGAGCGGGTCTTTGCCCTCGATCCGCGGATAGCAGGCGATGCATTTTTCGCTGACGCGGGTAGTGGAGCGGAACATGGGCTTCTTGTACGGGCACTGCGCCACGCATTTGCGATAGCCCCGGCAGCGGCTCTGGTCGATGAGCACGATGCCGTCTTCGGGCCGCTTGTAAATCGCGCCGCGCGGGCAGGCAGCGAGGCACGCCGGGTAGGTGCAGTGGTTGCACAGGCGCTGCATGTAAAAGAACCAAGTCGCATGTTCGGGCAGCATGGCCGGCGCCAGATTGTGGCTGGCACGCTGGTCCTGAGAACCGGTGGCTGTGTCCTCGTAAAAGTTGGGAGATCGCCACTCCTCATCCGTAGGCTCATAGCCCACAGCGACTTCCTCGCGCTTGTCCGCCCGGCGCGCGGCTTCGAAAATGGTCATGCCGTCGTACACCCCGTATGGCGTGCCGCCGTCACCGGCTTTCCCCGGACTCCAGGTCGCCTCTTGCTTGGCTTTCTGCTGCGCTTCATCGAGCATCGCCAGCAGCTTCACGTCCCATGACTGCGGGTAACCGCCGTAGGGCTTGGTCTCCACATTGTTCCACCACATGTACTCCTGGCCCTTCGAGAACGTCCAGGTGGACTTGCACGCCATGGTGCAGGTCTGACACGCGATGCAGCGGTTGATATTGAAGACGAAGGCAAACTGCGAGCGCGGGTGCGCTTCCCGCTGCGGGTAATGCATCTCGCGGCCAAGTTGCCAGTTGTACACGTCAGGCATCGAAATGCTCCCCACAGCTTGAATTGCGCGTCCATTTGTCGCGGACGTCCTGGATCAGCGAGCGCACGTACGCCTCGCCCTTTTCCCGGTAGATGCGGTGTGTCGCGCGGAAACAGGGGCGCGCGAATAACAGCATCAGTTGCCGCTCGTCCCAACCCAGTAGCAGATACTCCTCCATCAGGCATTCGGCCATGGCGCGCAAATCGCCTCCCGGAACCGGCACGCCCACCAACTCCATGGGATCTTCGAACTCGGCCGGTTCGGTCATGATTTTCCTCGCACCTTTGTCAACGTACCCCTGAGGTAACGAGTCATGACGTCGCTTTCGTGGCCGGGGGTATAACCCGTCGCCACCGGCTCCCATGCTCCCTTGCCGTCCCGACCGCCCGGTTCGGCCTTCTGAATGCGCACCAGCGTTTCCTTGGGCACGGTATTCACAGCGTGGTTATCGACGTCAAAGCCGAAAACGAACCCCATGCTCCCCACCTTCTTATGGAACAGGCTGTCGGTCTGGTGCATCGGCGGCGCCCAGCCACGCGTAACGCTCTGATGCGAGCCATACCGAAAATTGGATTGGTAACCGGTGTCAGCGGCCAATGCGCGCCCGTCGGATCGCGTCTCGTGCGCTAGGACGGTGCGCTCGGTGGCGATCCACGCGCTGTGCTTGGTCATGACAACGCTGTAGGGGTAAGCGGGGTTGTATTTCACCCGTGTGAGAAGGCGGAACGCTTTGTAGCGCGGGTCCGACTGTTTCCACCCGGCATAGGGACGATCCGCCGGATTGGCATCGATGTAAATGTAGTCGCCGTCGTCGATGCCGAGATCCTTCGCGGCCTGCGGGTTCATTTGGACCTGCCAGTCGCCCACGCCGGGCTGGCGTTTGTCCATGCGATACGGGTCGCCGAAGTTGGTGCTCCAGATCCAGTTCCAGTCCACGGTGGCCCAGGAGGAGTGCGTGGTGTGGCGGCTCTTCGGGGTCATGCAGAAGAAGCGATAGCCCTGCTCCCACAGCGGATTCTTGGTTTTCTTGACCTCCTTCCATGACAGCTTGTTGTTCGCCACGGCGCGCAGATCGGCGTCGAGAACTTTCTCCTCTAACATCTTCGGCGTGATCCCGTAGTTGACGGGGCGGACATAGGGGCTGGTCGAGACGATGACGTTCGGCAGGTAAGGCGTTGCCTCCGGAGCTTCGCGATGCACGGCCAAGTTTTCGCCGTACTCAATCGCCTCCGGGATATCGGCGTAGGCATTGAGCCGACCGGTATCGGTGTAGAAGGGGATGCCATCGTGCACTTGCTCGTAAAACGCCACCCGGGGATAGGTGCGGAACAGCATCAAGGCCGCCCCCGGCTCGCCGTACTTGCCCGCCATGATGTCGGCAACCGTGTAGCCTTGAGTGGTAGTGGAATTGTCGAGCACCCGCTGGAGGTAGACTTCCGGCTTGCCTTCCAGCATGAACTTCCAGTGATCGCGGAAGCGCTTGTCGCCGGTGAGCTTGGCAAGCTTCTCCGAGACCAGCGCGAAGATCATGCCGTCGTCCTTGGAATCGTAAATCGGCTTGATTCCGTTCCCGCCCCAGATTTGCAGGAACGGATTGGAGCACGAGCCGCCACATTCCAGGGTCTGGAACTCGAGCCAGGTGTTGGCCGGCAGGATGACGTCGGAATATTCGGCGGAGCCGGTCCATTCCACCTGTTGATCGATGATCAAGTCGATCTTGGGGTTGACGTTTACCAGCAAGTGGTAAATCCATTTCGCCTGGTTCAACAGGTTCGCGTTGTTGTACCACATCACCTTGGTCGGACTTGGCAGGTGGGTCTTGCCCGTGAATACCTTGCGCCCGGCGCCGGGCGTTTTGACGATGAACGGCCGGTCGCCAAATCCCCAATAGCTCATTTCCTCGCCGTGCAGAAGCTCACGGACGTTCTGCCGCTGAATCTTACCGTTGGGGTCGAGCACCTGGTTGAACGGATCCTCTTTGACGTAAGCGCCACCCACGCCGGGCCCGGACCAGGCCGAACCCTGAAACAGCGCGCCTTTGTAGTTACCGGCCCAGGTGTGCGCTCCCGAACCCGGGATGCCGATGCTTCCGACCAGCATCAGCGGCAGATAAACCGCGCGGTTGTGCAGCGTGGCATGGAAATAATGATTGATGCCTTCTCCGAAGTGGATCGCAATCGGATAAGCTTCGCGCGGCTTGCCCTTGAAATCCGGATCCCAGAAGCGGCGCCCGAAGTCCTTCGCCAGCCGCTCGATCAGTTCCTTCGCTGCGCCGCTGATGTCGCTGACCGCATCGAGCTCGTAATCGCGCAGGTGGACCTTGTACATCTGCCATACGGTCATCGCTTCAATTTGGTCACCGCTCGCCAGTTTCACCTTTCCCTGCCACGCGAGGTCCGGATCGATGCCCAGCGTGGTGAGCTTGCCTCCCACGTCATCTCGCGAGATCGCTGTGAAATTTTCTGATTTCGCGTCACGGACCACGTAATCGCCCAGGCGATCGCGTTGTTCGGCCGTCATTCCCTGAATGGCAAAGCTCGGTCCGTTCGAGATATCCTTGTTGCGATAACCCGCAAAGATCTCTTCGGGTTTCAGGCGCTTCAGCGTGTCGGCGCGCACCAGGAGCGGGAAATCGGTGAACTGCTTGACGAAGGCTTCGTCGTACCAGCCCTTGTCCATCAGGTACTTGGTGACGCCGAGGAAGATCGCGGTGTCGGAAAGCCCGGGGCGGATCGAAATCCAGTAGTCGGCCTTAGTGGCGGCCGGGTTGTACTCCGGCGCGATCACCGCGATCCGTCCGCCGCGCTCCATGATCTCGGTAAGCCAGTGGGCCTCGGGCATCTTGTTCTCGATCAGGTTCTTGCCCACCTGCACCGTGAACTTGGTGAAGCGCAGGTCGTTCAGGTCGATGTCCGAAGTCTGCAGTCCGTGCACGAACGGCTGACCGGGCGCCTGGTCGCCACGCCACGTGTACTCCGACCACTCGCGGGCTCCCTTCGCTTTATCCGGTTCCACGCGCCGCACCTGCGCATCGAGCAGTCCAAGCAGATTGGCCATGCGGAAAATGCCGAACTTGCCCACGACTCCGTGCAGCGGCAAAGAGCTGCCCAACTTCATGGTGCGAGTCCCGGCGCCTTCCCAGTGCTCCAGCATTTCCTCGGGATAGCCGTCTTTTTCGATCAAGCGCCGCCGGCCTTCATTGCCGCTGTAGGTGCGCGCGATCGCGATCAGCGCTTTGGCGACATAAGTGGTCGCTTCGTCCCACGTGAGGCGGACAAACTTGTCGGTGCCCCTGGAATCGAATTTGTACTTGGTGCGCAGTCTGGGATCGTCGGACAAGGACGGGAAGCCGGCATCGGCCCACTGTTTCCAACCCGCGCGGATCATCGGGCCTTTGGCGCGATAGGGTCCGTAGACGCGCCGGTGCATGGTATAGCCCTTGAGACACCCGCGCGGGTTCCACGCATAGGTAGCCTGATTGCCGTACAGGTCCTTGTATTTGTGGTGGTCGTAGTTCTGCTCCAGGCGTACGACTACGCCGTTGCGCACGAACGCGCGCATGCGACACATATGGGTGTCGTTGGGCGCACAGATGTAGGTAAAAGTGCGATCGTAGCGGTACTGATCGTGATACACCTTTTCCCAATCGCGTTCGGGATAGTGCTCCAAAGGATTCCCGATTCCGGCTGCGGGTGACAGATTGCGGCCGGCGAAGCCGGTTGCAGCATTAAGCTCGGGCGAGCTACCCGCCGCAGCGACGCCGGCGGTGAGCGCGCCGGCACGCTTGAGAAACTGTCTGCGCGATAATTTCTTATCGTTCATAGCTAACGGAACCCTCGTGGTTTGCGCCTATTCAATGTCACCTGCGCGGTTCATGGCCGGTTGCGCGGTAGAGATACATGATCACCTTCCACGATTCATCCGCGGTGAAGTCATAGCTGTGGAGCGTGGATGCCTCCGGGTCATCGGCAGGCGTCGTCCAGCGCGGCATCGCGCTGTTGAACTGGTTCTGGATGCCGCCCACGGTGAGCCGCCAATAGACGTAGGGCAGCGTCAGCTGGGCGATGGTGCCGGCGTCCTGGAAATTGGCGGGGCGGATGGGATAGCGAAAGCCCTCGGCCGCCGGCCCCTTGCCGTCGAGTTTCTCGCCGTGGCACACGGCACAATTAGCCTCGTAGAGCACCTTGCCCTGCGCGATCGCTTCCGGGGTCCATTTGGCGGGATCCGCGGCCCATTCAGGCACCTTGATGCTGCCCAGGATCTCTTCACCGACGGTGGGATGGCGCTGGAAGATCTCCACCGGCGGTGCATAGGTCGGGCGCAGCGTGTCGTACACCGACCACCCCATCCACAGCGGTATGACCGCCAGCAGGCCCCAGCGCTGAATCCGTATCGCGATGGGCTCGCTCCCGGATTCGGCGAGGAAGAAATCCAGGAACCGCCGCATCCGTTCATCACTGAGCGTGACGTGAATCACGATCCCGGCAATCACGAAACCCATGTAGACCAAAATGACGCTGCCCGGGATCACGGGGCGCACCAGTTTCAACACGAAAAAAACGCCGGCTAGCACCAGGAAAGCGCGAGTCGGGAGCGGCAGGGAGAAATCGCCGCGCTTCATGGCCGTTTCCCTTGCGCCGCGAGATAACGCACGAAGGCGTCAAGCTGTGCCGCTGTCATCCGCGTTCCGTAATCCTGCGGCATGACGCCGCTCGGAAACCCTTTCCTCTCGTAGGCTTTCGGATCGACGATCGATTCGATCAGATAGGCTTCGATGTTCATGCCCCGCCCGGCGGCCGCTTGCTTCAGGCCAGGCGCATCGAGCGCGGGACCGAGCTTGACCTCACCAGTCTTCAAACTGTGGCAGTCGCCGCAGTTAAATGACGAAAACATCGCCGCCGGGTCCGTGCTCACCGCCGGCTCGGGCGTTGTCGCCTTGGCCTCGCGTGCGACACGTACCCCGGTCGGCTTCGGGACGTCGCCCACTTTGACGGTGGGGGTTCTCCCGAGCGACTGGAGATAGGCGATCACCGCCACCACTTCCTCGTAACTGAGACTGGCAGGCGCCCCGGTCGAAGGCGGCATGATGTTGGCATAGCCTTCGACGAGATAGGCGCCTGGTTCGTAGAGCGCCTGCGCCAGGTACTCCACCAGGTTACCGGGACCGCCCTTCACCCCTTGGGCGCGGCGTGCCGCAATACCGGAGAGATTCGGACCGCGCCCGCCACCCTTCACGCCTGCCCCGGGCTCGAGCGTGTGGCACGCCAGACACCCGCGCTGGCGGACTATCGTTTGCCCCACTTGCGCCAACTCCGCCGGAGTAGCCGCCGCACTGATTTCCTGCGCCTGCGGCGGCTGCCAGCGCGTCTGCGGTATCCAGTTGGCAAACCAGACGAAGAAACCGATGACGACGAACGCCGGGATCAGGGGCGTCACGTAAGGCAGGACTTGGTTCATGCTCCCCCTCCGTCCGTCACCGCTCCCGGCGAATGCCTGCCGCCACCGGGTTCGCTGTCACGCGCTTTCGCGAGACCCGAGATAGCGAAAGCGATTGCCAACAGGACAAAGAAAATCAAGGTGATCACCGTGATAATCACTGCAACTTCGCCCAAGCTGGGCAGCCCAGCGCCGGGCGAGGTGTCCTGCATGATGCCGAACACATGCCAGTTCAAGCGCGCGCCGCTGCGCGCGTAACCCATGAGCGCCATCAGCCAGACGATGACAAAAGCGAGCATGATCAGGACATACTGACCGCGCCGCGGCAGCGTGCCCCAGCGCACCTCCGCCACCGTCTTTGCCCCGCGCAGCAAAAGCTGATCGAGAATAAACGTGACCACAATTCCGATGATGAGGACGATGATCTGCCAGATCGAGGTTTTTATCCGCACTTCGGCTGGAGCGAAATACCCGTACACGCCGAGCGCCGTGATTGCGAGCGCGGTCAATCCCAGCGCGCTCCACTCAATAACGGTGCCGATGCGATGCCATGGCACGATGGGCACGCGCCCGGCGCGGCGGTACAGCAGGTAGCTGGCATAAAGCACGACCAGCACCAGCGTGACGGCGATCATTTTGGGGGCCATCACGCCGAGCGCGCCAAGCACCGGATGGAATCCGCCGGTTGATTCCTCGATCGACGCCGCCATGGTATGAGGTGTCGCCCAGACGATGAAGCCGCTGATCAGTGCCACATTGAACACCGGACTCCAGCGCTGCTGGGCTTCGGAGCCGGGAATGCGCAGTAATCCCAGCCAGGAATAGTAAGCGGCGCCGATGAACAGCACCGCAATCACGATTGCCTGAATGATGAACAGCCAGGACAGCACGCCGCCCATCAGCGTGACGCCGTAGGTCGCGGAGAAGGCAAACAGCTCGAAGCCGAAATAATAGCCGGCGAAGGGAAGGAACAGCATGGTGAACAGCGCGATGAGGTTGCCGGTGTACCCCATCCAGTCGTACAACGCCTTGTCCTGCGGGCTTTTCGCCATCAGGAAGCGATATGCCGCATACGCCGAGCACAGCAGCGCGCCGAACGTTATGTTGGCAACGAGGCGGTGGATGTTAAGCGGCATCCAGCCGGGATTCCAGACTGCATCGTAGAGGCTGACGAGATTTCCTTGTTGGTCGACGCCCCCTGGCGTCATCATGAACGTTGCCCACGCGTCCGCGATGAACATCACGATCGTGCCAAAGATGTTGAGCAGCAGCCCCAGCCACAGGTGCAGCCACTTGCGTTCGCCTTGCAGCCGGTCCCAGCCGTAGTACCAGAAGTACAAACAAAAGGTTTCGGCCACGAAGAAGAGCGGGTAGACGACAAATGTCGGCCCAAAAATTCCGGTTAGATAACCCATGAACCTGGGGTACGCGGTAAACAGCAGGAATCCGAGCAGCGCGCCGGTTATCGCGGTCAGCGAATAGGCTGCCGGCAGCAGGCGCGCCATTTCATGGGCGAGCCAGTCGTAACGGCGCGCCTCGCCAGTATCGTTTTTCACGGCGCGCCAGCCGAGGTATTCGATGAACAGCGCAAACATCGGCACCGCCAGCACGAAGGCGGCGAACATCAGGTGCAACTGGGCCGCGATCCACACCGCCAGGCGGCTGTCCATGCCCATCACCGACGGGTATTCCGGGCCGGCTCCGGGCCCCTGCGCGCAAACGCTCTGGGCGACGACAAGCAAAAACCCGGCCGCGACCACGTTGGCTATACCTGCGCCCGTTGGCATGCTTTTCACTCGCGTACTCCCTCTTTTTCGTGTGCGACGGGTTTGATGGCGAATGCCTAAGCAACAACTGCACCAATTGCAGGCATCTTCACCGCCGGAAGAAATTGCCTACAAAAATCACGGACTAGCACTGAAGCAGGCCAAAGCAGGCCCGAAAATCGAGCCCACACGGGGTTCTGCGTGTGAACATTTCGTTTCATCCCGGCCTGTTGCCGGCGCGATGATTGAAAGAATCGTTCAGCCAGGCAAGATTTTTCAGGCAGCGGCAATTCGCGAATCATTGTCAATTCATTGATCTTGCAATTCATCCGTCCGCGCCCAATGCATTGGCATGATTTCTGCGAACGGTTTTCGAGCGCGGCTCCCGCCGGGAACAACGCGGCGAGCGGCTGCGTCAAGACAAGCCGAATTGCGGAAACCAGACATGGCACAAAGCGCACCGTTCCATCCGGGTTTGAAGAAGAGCAGCACGCCGCACGCCGGCCGCGGAAAATCTTGCGCCGTTCAGGAGCAGCGATCGCCTTATCAGTCCATCCTGGTGGCGGTGGATTGCTCCGATCACTCCAATCGCGGCGTGAGCGAAGCGGTGGCCCTCGCGGGGCTCGGAGGCGCGACGATCACCGGGATCCACGTGTATGCGGCCCGGCTGCACGATATGCGCTTTCGCCAGATGGAGGGCGGGCTGCCGGAACGGTACCGGCGACAGGAGATGCTCGAGCGGCAGCGCGATATTCATAACGAGCTCATTACCCGCGGGCTGACACTGATCGCCGACTCCTACCTGGACGAGGCGGCGCGCACGTGCGGCGAAGCGTCGATACCTTTCGCGCCCTGCACAGCGGAAGGCAAGAACTACCGGGAACTGCTCACCGAGACCAATAGCGGGCGCCACGACCTGCTGGTGATCGGCGCCCAGGGCCTGGGCGCGGTTCCTGAAAGCAGCGTGGGCACCGTGTGCGAACGCGTGGTGCGCCGCGCCGCCATCGATACGCTCATCATCAAGGATCCCAAGCGCCGCCTGGCTGACGGACCGATCGTGGTTGCCTTAGACGGCTCGGAGCCCGCGTATGGCGGATTGATGACAGCGCTGGCCTTGGCGCAAAGGTGGGAGGGCCGGCTGCAGGTGGTGGCCGCCTATGATCCGTATTTTCATTACGTGGCGTTCAACCGCATCAGCCGGGTGTTGTCGGAAGAAGCAAGCCGTACCTTTCGGTTCAAGGACCAGGAACGATTGCATGAAGAGGTCATCGATGCCGGTCTTGCCAAGATCTACGAGGGCCATCTGAGCGTCGCGCGATCCATCGCCGCCGAACGTGGCGTGACGATCGAAACCCTGCTCCTCGCTGGCAAACCGCACGCCGCGATCGAGAAACATCTGCGGAGCGTGCGGCCTTCCCTGTTGGTGATCGGCAAACTCGGGATACACGCCGATGCCGATCTCGATATCGGCGGTAACGCCGAGCGTCTGCTGCGCGGCGTCGACTGTGCGGTATTGCTGAGCCAGCGTTCGCACCGACCGCGAATGGAAACGGTGGCCGCCGCAACCACCACTTGGACGGCCGAAGCCGAGCGCCGCATGGAGCGAGTGCCGGAATTTGCGCGCAGAATGGCACGCATGGCGATCCTGCAGTACGCCCAGGAGCGGGGGCACACTGTGATCACGGAGAAAATCGTTGACGAGGCGACCGCGCTCCTCTGCCCCGGCCACGCCCGTCAGGCGGCGGGGCGAGACGATGGCGGCAAAGATCCGGGCGTGGAACTGACCGATGAGTAACCCGGACGTCATTGTCGTTGGCGGTGGCGTGTCCGGATTGTCGGTAGCTTGGTGGCTGGCGCAAGCCGGCATTGCCGTCGAAGTCTGGGAGCAGGATGCCCGGCCGGGGGGAAAGATCCTGACCCGCGAAGCCGACGGCTACCTGACGGAGCGCGCCGCCTCCATGATGCTGAATTTCCGCCCGGAAGTGAGCCAAATGCTCGCTTCGACCCGGCTTGACGCCGCCAAAGTGATGTGTCCGGGCACGCCGCAGGACCAGCGCTATCTGGTCCAGGACGGCCGGCTGGTGCCGTTTCCGTTGCGCTTGGGTGAGCTCATGTTGTCGCCGCTCTGGAGCGTGCGCGGCAAGCTGCGCCTGCTCCTCGAGCCATTTGTTCCGAGAGGTGGCCACCCTGATGAAACCGTTAGCGAGTTCATCATCAGACGCCTGGGCCGCGAGGCGCTGGAAAAAGCCATGGAACCTTTCATTGCAGGTCCGCTGGCGTCGGATCCGGACCAGGCGAATGCGCACGCCGTGTTGCCGCGGCTGGTAGCACTCGAGAGGCGCTACGGCAGCCTCGCGCTCGGCGCAGGCGTACACCAGATCCTGCAGCGACGCGGTGCCCCGGTTCGCGAAATGTTCTCGTTCAGCGGGGGAATGTCGAGTTTAGTCGAAGCTCTTGCCGCAACTCCGGGCGTACGTTTCCGCGCGGGCAGCACTGCGACGCAACTGGAACCGACGGAATCAGGCTGGCGCCTTGTGGGAAGCACGCCCGACGGTGATTACATGGTCCGAGCACGGCACCTCGTATTAAGCGCGCCGGCCCCGGCCGCCGCAGCGCTCGTTCATCCACTGGACACCGAGCTGGCGCGCCTGCTGCGCGGGATTGGGTATGCCCCATTGATGGTTGTGCATCTCGCTTTTGACCGATCCGCGATACGCCAGCCGTTGGACGGATTGGGTTTTCTGGTGCCACGCCTGGAGCGCCTGCAATTGACAGGCTGCCAATGGATCAGTAGCTTGTTTCCATGCCGGGCGCCACGCGGTAAAGTGCTTCTTGCATGCTACGTTGGTGGCGCGCGTGCGCCGGAGACGATGGATTGGGATGACGACCAGTGTATCGAGGCAGCCGTGGCGTGGCTGGGACCACTGATGGGGATTGATGCCGCGCCGGAAAGGGTGTGGATCGATCGGCACGAGCGCGCCCTACCGCTTTATCATGGCGCATATCTTTGCCGCCTGCATGCGATTGCTCGGTGTCTCGGGAGCTGGCCTGGGCTGCATCTGGCCGCCAATTACTGGGGCGGGGTGTCTGTGCGGGACCGTATCGTCCGCGGCTTTGCGCTGGCGCAGCGCATCCGCACGGCTCTTGCGGGATCGAGGCTGTCCTCCTCGCTGGCGCCCGCTTTCCATCCCTGTCCTGCGCCGTCCGTGACGCGGAGTTCGTGTCAGGAATCGCTGTGACATCATGGAACCGGGAATTGAATCGGCGGCTCCTGACCGCTCGCGCGCATCAGCAGAGCGTCTACCGCCCGCAATGGGCACCCCGGCAAAATCCCAAACGACGGGCTGGCTTGCTCTCCTCATCGGCCTGACGGTAGTCGCGGCCACGTTCGGCTTGTGGCAAGCGTTGATCGCGCAAGAACGCGCCGAAACGGAACGCGCTGTCGCGTTGAATCTGGAGAGCGTCAGAAACGAGATCAGCTCCGGCATGGATGCGCGGATCCTGGCCCTGGTGCGCATGGCCCGGCGCTGGGAGATGCGCGGCCAGCCGCCGCGCGCGGAATGGGAATCCGACGCCAAATTGTATCTCAGTCATTACACCGGCTATCTGGCCATTGGCCGGGTGGAACCCGATTTGCGGGTAAGCTGGCTCGTGCCGCAAGCGGCGTCTCGAGCGCCGCACGGCGCCGATTTCATCAGCGGGCGGCAGCGGGAGGCACTGCAACTGGCGCGTTTGCAGCGTCGCGTGACGCTCACTCATGCGGCCGGCCTGACCACGGGCGATCCGGCCTTGTTGGTCAATGTCCCGGCGTTTCAGGGGGAAGTTTTTAGCGGGTTTATCGTTGGCATGTTCCGGGCGCAATCAACGCTCGACACGATCCTGCCTCCGTCCATCGCGCCCCGCTACGCGGTCGCTGTGTTCGATGGCGAGGAGGAAATCTACCGCCGGGAAGGGGGAGCGGAAGGATCTGCCGCGGATTGGAGCCAGGAGACCAGCGTCGGGCTGCATGGCATTACCTGGCGCGTACGTGTGTGGCCCCACGTGGAACTCATCCGGCAACGTTCGCCCCTGCCACAAGCGGTTTTGGTCGGCGGGCTCTCGCTGGCGCTATTGCTGGCCCTGACCGTTCGCTTCGCCCAAGTGGCGCGTCTGCGTGCGCGAGAGGGTGAATCCATTAACCGTGAGCTCAAACACGTAATCGCCGAACACCAGCAGACCAACGAACGATTGCGGAAGCTGTCGCGCGCAGTAGAACAGAGCCCCAGCATGGTGTTAATTACCGATCGTCATGGCGCGATCGAGTATGTCAATCCCAAATTCACTCAAGTAACAGGTTACGCACTCGAAGAAATCGCCGAGAAAAATCCGCGCCTGTTGAAGTCCGGCGAGACCGGCCCCGAAGAATATCAACACCTGTGGCAAACCATCACCGGCGGCGAGGAATGGCGCGGGGTGCTTCACGACAAAAAAAAGAACGGCGAGCTGTTCTGGGTGTATTCGGCCATTTCGCCGATCCGGGACGCGCGCGGCGCGATCACCCACTTCCTGGCGGAAATGGAGGACATCACTGAACGCAAGCGGCTGGAACAGCAGGTAGCGGAGCGCAACCGCGAGATCACAAAAAGCCAGGCGCTTGCCGCGATGGGGCAGGCCGCGAGTATGATCGCGCACGATCTGCGCAATCCGCTGTCCACCATCAAGATGGGCCTGCAGATGCTGAGCAAGAAACTGCCGCACAGTTGGACTGAAGCGGAGCAAGAACTGCTGCAGCTATCGCAGGAGCAGGAGCGCTACATGGAGGAAGTCCTTTCCGACCTGCTCAGTTATTCGCTGCCCGACGCGCTGAAGCCGGAATGGCTGAACGTGGACAAATTGCTGGATACCGCGGTGATGCTTTCCCAGAAACAGATCGAGGAACACGGTGTGCGGGTCAAGACCCACTATCAGCCCGGCTTGCCTGTGCTTTACGGAGACGCCAATAAACTGCGCCAAGCCTTTATCAATCTGATCGTGAACGGGGCCCAGGCGACCGCAGGGCTGAACCAAACGCCCTCCACTCTCGTTATCGATGCGCGGCTGTGTCTGGCGGTCGAAGACCGGCCTTCGATCCAGGTTGAGATCTGTGACAATGGCTCCGGCATCACAACCGAACACTTGGACAAAGTGTTTGAGCCTTTCTTCACCACCCGCGCCCAGGGAACCGGTTTGGGGCTGCCTATTGCCAAGCGCATAATCGACCAGCACCAGGGCGGCATCAGCCTGCAGCCGGGGCACCCGAGAGGAACGCGCGTGACGGTCGTATTACCACTTCAACCGGTTGACAGCCGGAGCGGCTCATGAGCACCTTCCTGATTGTAGATGACGATCTCGCCAGTTGCCGGACCTTGCGGCTCCATTTCCGCGCCCAGGGTCACGACGCGCACATCGCGCACAACGCGGCGGAGGGGCTGGCGGCCCGCGGCAAAGTCATACCGGACGTGATCATTCTGGATGTCCGCATGCCGGGACAAAGCGGTCTGGACGCGTTACCGGATTTCAAGCAGGCGTTTCCGGGCGCCCATGTCCTCATCATTACCGCCTTTCATGACATGGAAAGCACCATTCAGGCGATGCAGCGCGGTGCTGACGATTACATCCAGAAGCCGATCGATCTGGATGAATTGGACGCCGCGGTGGCCAAAGCGCTGCGCTACGCCCACAGTGAAGTGCAGGACGCGTTAGTCGCATTTCCAGAATTTCCGGGAAACAATCCCGGCAGCATGGTCGGACGCAGCCGGATCATGAAGGAAGTCTTCAAGACCATCGGCCTGGCGGCATCGAGCAGCGCCACGGTGTTGATTACCGGCGAATCCGGCACCGGGAAAGAGCTGGTTGCCCGCGCGATTCACCGCGCCGGCGCGAACCCCTCAGGACCATTTGTCGCCGTCAATTGCGCGGCGCTGGTGGAAACGCTGCTCGAATCGGACATGTTCGGCCATGAAAAGGGGGCATTCACCGGCGCCGTCGTGCGTCACACCGGCAAATTCGCCTTGGCCAATCACGGCACCATGTTTCTCGACGAGGTCAGCGAATTGTCCCATGGCATTCAAGCCAAACTGCTGCGGGTCGTGCAGGAAAAAGAGTTTCTGCCGCTCGGCGCAAAGGAACTTCAGGCCACCGACGCGCGCGTGATTGCCGCGACCAACGTCGATTTGGCCAACTGCGTGCGGGACGGCAGTTTCCGCGAGGACCTCTATTATCGTCTCCAGGTCATCAATATCCACCTGCCGCCCCTACGCGATCGCAAGGAAGATATTCCCGATCTAGTACAGGCTTTGCTCGCGCGAATAAACCGCGAGATGCGTCGCCGTGTGTGGCGGATCGATCCGCACGTGCTGCGATGTTTCGAGGCATACGACTGGCCCGGGAATGTGCGCGAACTGGAAAACGCGCTGATGAAAGCAGTGGCGTTGTGCCCTGCGGATGTGATCACCTGTGATCTGCTGCCTGAACAAATGTGCAGCGTGTCTGCTCCTCTCAGGAAAAGCGATAAGCCGGAAACCCAATGGCGTTTGCGTGACGTGGAAAAGGTGCATATCCTGCGTGTACTCGAATCCACGGGATGGCATCGGGGGCGCGCCTGCGAGATCCTCGGCATATCGCGGCCGCGCCTGCGGCGCATGATAAAAGAATTCGAACTGGTTCCACCCCCAGATGCGCCGCCTGATGATATTGACCTGGGAGCTAACGCTCCATAAGTCATCGAGCGGAGTCTAGCTGCGGCGGCTCGCTCCCGGCGCTGCTGCTGATGGCTGCGATGCCATTTCCTGCAGCTTTTCGCCATTGAGGCCGGGGAGGACCTCGTCGCACAGTGGGTAGAGCACGTGCTCTTCCTTGGTGCTGTGCGCTGCCATCAGCCCCGCGAATGATTGTGCCAAAGCGCGGAAGTCCTCGGTGTTAGCCGCGGCAATCGCAGCCGCGATCCGGTCGAGCGCCGCCAGCATCTGTTGATGTTCCTGCCGCATCACCCATGTCGGGCCGCCACTGATGCCGCTCGCCTGCTCGAACGCCGGGAACAGCACCTCCTCTTCGATCTTCATGTGCTGCTTGAGTGCCCGGAGAAACGCGTCGAACTGCGCGTGGCATGCGGACCAGTCGCCCTGTTCCGCGGCCTGCGTAGCCGCAGCAAAAAGTCGATCTTGGTACCGGTGATCGGCGGTGAGGACAGCAGTGATGTTGGTCATTCGGTCGCCTATTATGCCGAGTCTGAGCTGGTACAATAAGCGGCTCACCGCGTTGCCGCATTGATGCTCATCAAGAAAAAGCGGGGCCGCCGGAGCGGCCGCGTCGCGTTCACCGCACGCTTGATGTTTCGTGCGGCATGGCGAGCAGCAGGTTGAAGCGCGCGAGGTCGCCGGCGATGCGGTCCTTGAGCTCGCTGCTGGCAGCGATGAACACGCGGTCGCTGTGGCGCGCGAGGCGCTTGAGCAGAAGCTGGAGGTGCTTGAGCTGCTGCAGCGGCAGGTGCTCGGCATCGAGGACCAAGCGGGTAGGCGTGCGGGCCAGCAGTCGGCCGACGCGCCGCGCGGTGCGCACAAAGAAGGCGCGGTCAAGCTGGCCCTTGAGACAAATGCTGAGACTCGGCACCGCGTCCTTGATGACGTCGAGCTCGATCGTGACGGCGCCTCGCCGCAGGTAAGTCCTGATCGCGCGCTGCAATGCGCCGTACAAGCGTCCCAGCGTGGCGGTGGCGTCGGCTCTCGCGGTCACGAAGTAGCGCTCGACGTAGTCGCGCATCGCCAGCCCTGCAATCCAGTCCACGGTGGCAAGCGGCAGCTTGGCCGGAGTGAGCCAGGGCATGCTGCGCGCGAAATGGAACAGTCGCGGCAGACCGCCCTTGAGCACGCCCTTGAGCAGCTTGGCGATGATCCCGACGCGCTCGCGCCACGGGTACTCGCCGTGATAGATCGGCTCCCCGAGATAGCGGAGCTTGTTGCGGACCCGCTGCGCGATGGCGCGGTCGCCGGTGAGTTTGCGGTAGAACGCCATGTACGCCGCAACCATTTCGTCGTACGCCATGTGCCGCGGCACGATGTTGGTCCGGGGCTTGGTGTTGTCGCCGTGCTCGGCGCCCTCGATCAATCGTCCTTCGTGCTTGACGCGCTCGTAGAGCGGGGTGCGCGGCAGCGCGGTGAGCAGCCCCACCATCGCCACCTGGATGCCGGAGGCGACGATGAAGCGGTACTGCCGCTGAAACGTCGCCAGCGTGTCGCCGTCGAAGCCGACGATGAAGCCGGCCAGCACGTCGATGCCGTGGGCGTAGATGCGGCGCAGCGCGGTGAGCGGGTCCTCGTGGATGTTCTGCGTCTTGCGGGTGGCGCGCAGCGTCGCCTCGTCGGGGGATTCGATGCCGATGAACACCCAGATGAAGTTGGCCTCCCTGAACAGCTCGAGCAGCTCCTTGTCCTGCGCCATATTGATCGACGCCTCGGTGCCGAAATTGAAGCGGTAGCCGTGGCGTTGCTGGTAGTCCCTGAGGAAGCGCAGCAGGTCCTTCGCCGCCGCCTTGTTGCCGATCAGGTTGTCGTCAACGAAAAACACGTTGCACGCGCCGCGCGCGCGCAGCAGATCGAGCTCGCGGCCGATCTGCTCGTTTGACTTCATGCGCGGCTTGCGGCCGAACATGACGATGATGTCGCAGAACTCGCAGCGAAACGGGCAGCCGCGCGAGAACTGCAGGGTCGCAGTGGTGTAGTACTCAAGCTTGAGCAGATCGAAGCGCGGCGCCGGTGAGTCCGCGAGCGCCACCGTGCCTGTTTCGCGATACAGCGCGCGCGGACGCGCGTGCTCGAAGTCGCGGCAGAATTCCGGCCAGATGTATTCGGCCTCCCCGGCGACCACGCTGTCGGCGAGCGCTGAAAATTTCTCTGGGCACAACGAGGCGTAGCTGCCTCCGGCCACCACGAAGTAGCCGCTACTGCGATAGAACTCGAGCAACTCGCGCTGACGGGTGAATTGCGCCTGCATGCCGCACACGCCGATGATGTCGGCCTGCGGCGCGAGCGGCACGGGTTCGATGTTTTCGTCCACGATCTCGACCTGCCAGTGCGGCGGGCACAGCGCGGCGAGCGTGGCCAGCCCCAGCGGCGGATTGATGGCGCGCTTGCCGGGCAGAATCTCGTCAACCGCCCACTTGAAGCTCCAGAAGCTTTCCGCGAACTTGGGGTTGATCAGCAGAAGCCGGGCGCCCATGGCGTCTTCCTTCGTTTCCAGTTTTGGTCCCGTCAAGAATACCGGCGATGAGACTGCCGTTCAACCGGAATCGAAAAGCGTGACTCGTGATCGGTGACTGGTTCTCATTCATTAAGGTTTTCACTGCCTTTTTCTTACGTTTTCGTGCGGGCGGTTTTGCATTAGGAGTTTGTCCGACCTAAGTCCGACAAACTCCTAGCGGCATCAAACAGCCCGATCGTCAGGCGCGGACCGGATCGATTAGTGACTCGATTGCCGCCGTCTCCCAATCGGCCCGCGGCTCGAACCACGCGAGTTGCTCGCGCAGCTTGACGACTTCGCCGACGATGATGAGCGTGGGCGGCTTGATGCCTGCTTTGAACGTGGCGAGCGGCAGCGTTTCAAGCGTGCCGGTGACCACCCGTTGTTTGTTCGTCGTGCCCTGCTGCACGGCCGCGGCGGGCGTGGTGGCGGGCGATCCATGCTTGATCAACTGCTGGCATAGCAGCGGCAGTCCGAGCAGCCCCATATACACCACCACCGTCTGATTGGGGCGCGCCAACGCTTCCCAATCGAGGTTCATGGTGCCGTCCTTGAGATGGCCGGTGACGAACACGCACGCCTGCGCGTAATCGCGGTGAGTGAGGGGAATGCCGGCATAGGCTGCGACACCAGTGGCGGCAGTCACGCCCGGCACCACCTCGAAAGGGATGCCGTAGCGTGCCAGCGTTTCAATCTCCTCGGCCCCGCGCCCGAAGATGAACGGATCTCCGCCTTTCAGACGCAGCACGCATTTGCCCTGCAGCGCGAGCGCAACCATCAGGTGGTTGATCTCCTCTTGAGGCAACGCGTGGTTGGAGCGCTCCTTGCCGACATAGATGCGCTGCGCGCCATCCCGCACCATCTCGACGATTTCGGGCGCGACCAGGTGGTCGTAGAGCACGACATCGGCCTGCTGCATTACGCGCGCCGCGCGCAGCGTGAGCAGTTCGGGATTCCCCGGGCCGCTGCCGACCAGAAACACGCGGCCGGCCTGCCGTGTTTCGCGACCGCCTGGCAGCCTGTCGGGCTTAGGCGTCCGACAGGCTGCTAACAGCAAAACCGCCTGCGGATTGGGAATGAATCCGACGCTTGCGACCACTCTTGTCCTCCAATGGGCACGCGAGCAGGTTCAAAATGAGGTGCTCACTGCCTTTTTCTTCCGTTTTCCTGCAGGCGGTTTTGCATTAGGAGTTTGTCCGACCTAAGTCCGACAAACTCCTGGGCCGTCCTTGCCGACGATGCGCAGTGTCGGAAGGCTGGATGCGAATTGCGGGCGGCCGCCATCAGCGGGTCCCATCGCGTCCCTATCGCCGGCTCGCGCCGGTCTGTTATTGCGCGTGTTCGGATTCTCATCCATTTCCGATCCTTGCGTCCGCTGCATTCAGGTTCCGCGCTGGCCCCGCCCGCACGCCGGCCTCACCGGCTTGTTCTAACCTCGCCGTGCTGGATACTCTAGGGGCCGGCCGGGCCTGAAGCCTTGATATAAATCAAAGACCGTGGCCGCGTGTTTCACCTGGAATACAAGTCGCCGGGTGATTCGAGAGCGCCAAGACCCGCAATTTGTTGAAAATCGCTGTGCTGGCAGGATTCGGTCTTACGGGCGGAACCTCTCCCGTCATGCTTTAAGCCGGAAGCCGGCATCCCGTAAGGTGTTGATTCACTTGACGTGTTTTCTCTGAACACCGACTCCGTATCGGAATACGGGGCAGGCTTTCTGGCCGAGGTGACAAGTCGATTTTCAACAAACGGCTAATGCCGGGGCGGACGCTTGAACAATTTGCGCTGCAGCGTCCGCCGGTGCATGCCCAGTGCCCGCGCCGTGGCTGAAATATTGCCGTTGTTTGCTATCAGTATGTGATTGATGTGGTCCCATTCCAGACGCTCTACTGAGGGTGGTTTGTCGTCGATCAGAACGTTCACGTCACCCTCGTCGCGTTGAAACGCCGCCATGATGTCATCAGCATCGGCTGGCTTGCTCAGGTAATAGATAGCGCCAAGCTTGATGGCTTCCACCGCGGTGACGATGCTGCTGTGGCCGGTGAATACTACGATTTTGGTATGGGGATCCAGCGATTTTAATTCGGCGACGAGCGCGAGCCCTGAACCGTCCGGCATCTTGAGGTCAATGACCGCATATTCCGGAGCGTTGCCAGCAAGGGTGGCGAGCGCTGCGTTGATGGAATGGGCGACGTTAACCATAAACCCGCGTTTTTCCAGAGCCACGGACAGCACTGAACAAAGCGTCTCGTCGTCGTCTACCAGCAGCAGCTGGGGGCGGTCAGTGAGGAGTAGGTTATCCGCTTCCATAAACTCAAGACGGTACAACGATCGACGATAATGGGAGCAAGACTTCCGCGCATGCGCCCCCTTCCGGAAGGTTAAACCATTTTACCGAGCCTCCCAAGCGGCTGATGATGGTATTGGTCAAGAGTAAGCCGAGACCGCTTCCTGTTCCCGCCGCTTTAGTGGTGAAAAACGCTTTGCCCATCATTCCGGCTACTTCCGGCGAGATGCCTTTTCCCTTGTCGGATATCCGAATCTGCAATTCCTGTTCGTTCCAGCGGCTCTCCATCGTTATGTGCCGGGGTGAGGCATCAGCAGCATTGTTGAGCAAGTTTATGATCGATTGACTCAATGCCAGTTCCTGGAAAATTTCTGGAGCGGGTCGCTTGCCTTCGATAGTGTGATGGACCTTGATATCCGGGCGCATGAGCTGACATTTTTCGACAATCTCAACCAGGAACTTTTCCAGCGAGAGCCTGCTTCCGTCCGCTAATTGTGCGTGATTGGCTGACGCAGTCAACCGCGACAAAGCTTCTTTGCATATCCGGCTCTGGTCGGAAATGATACGCAGACCTTCGCTCAGTTCCGGAAGGTGCTGATAATCCCGCTGCAATTCCTTGACGACCACGGCCACGGTAGAAAGAGGCGAACCAAGTTCGTGCGCTGTTCCCGCGGCCAATGCCCCCAACCCGATGATGCGTTCACTGTTCAATTCGTTTTCCTTGGCTTTTGCCAACAGCCGCTCATTTTCTCGCAGAGCGGTAGTTACCTTGAACACGAAATATGCGATCAGCCCGGCGGTGATCGCATAATTAATGGCCCCACCTGTAAGGAAGAGATGGAAATGCGGTAGCTCGCCGCCCACACGGACCAATGGCACATGGAAAGGCAGGAGCACCAAATAACACGCGCAGGTAACGATCATCATGCTCGCGGTATAGGCCCAAGGCAGCATTGCGGCTGAGATTGCGAGGGGCAGGAGATACATGCCAACGAAGGGATTGGTGGCGCCTCCGGTGAAGTATAAGAGCCCAGTAAAAATGGCGATATCGCCAAGCATCTGCCCGAAAAGCTCACTCTTCGTGACTGCTCGCGGAGACTTGAGGCGGAGCCAGGTCGCGAGATTGAACAGCACCAGAAGGCCAATCCATAGCGATACGGGCAGCAGCGGCAGCGATATTCTGAAGGCGCTGATTACGACCGCTATGGTAACGATCTGGGCCGCGATCACGATATTTCTGAATAGCACCAGCAGCCTGAGATTGTATCTGTCGGGCTGAAGCAAAAATTGCTCGAAATTCGGCTGGTCTGATAATCGGGTCATTCGTTTTTCGATTGCTTCGGGAACTTGCAAGCCGGTAACCGCTTGCGTCGCGATGCGACAATTTGCCGCATGGCTAATATTTTCCGCATTGATCTACGTCAAAGAATCAACTTGGAATCGATCTATATTTTATATGCAAATTCAACGAAATATTTCGCGATATACCCATCAAAAAAATAACGACCCAGCAATAAACAACCAAATGTTGCGCACACGTTTTGCCGGGTATTGTTTTACAAGAGAAATGTAGCGGAAGTTTAGTGGTGAGCTTGGGAGATATGAGTATGAAAGGGAAACGATTTGGCGGGTTGGTTTCGATGCTGTCGTCCATCGTTTTTGCGGGCGCGTTCATGATCAGCTCCGGATTTGCCGCGGCGCCAGCGCAAGCGGCGGGCCCGGGTCCGGAGGTCTGCAAGAATTGTCACGCCGTTGCCTTTGAAAGCTACTCGGCCTCGAAACACAGCACGAAGACCGATCCGCGGAGCCCGGCCAACGCCGGCGCGTGCTCTACCTGCCACGGCGATGGCACCGCCCACGTCAAGGCTGGCGGCGGCAAGGGGGTGGGTGGCATGGTCAAGTTGAGCACGAAGAGCGTCGCGGCGGACGCGATAAACAAGACCTGTCTTAACTGCCACCAGGCTGACCCCAGGCGCATGCACTGGCAGGCGAGTGTCCATGCCGGTCGCGACGTTGCCTGCACTTCATGTCACCAGGTGCACACCTCGCACGACAACGTGCGCGACAAGCTCACGCAGCCCCAAGTCTGTTTCACCTGCCACAAGGAGCAGCGCGTTCAGGTCAACAAGCCTTCTCGCCATCCGATCCTGGAAGGCAAGGTGAGTTGCTCCGACTGTCATAACGTGCATGGAAACAATCCGAAGCAGATGGAAAGGGGCAGCGTTGTCGAGACCTGCTACCAATGCCACATGGAGAAGCGCGGACCCTTCGTGCACAACCACCAGCCGGTGACTGAAGACTGCACCATTTGCCACCAGCCGCACGGCACGACGATCGCCAATCTGCTCAAGTCGCGTCCGCCTTTCCTGTGCCAGGATTGCCATGCGTCTGGCGGACACCCGGTACAGGCGGCTGGCTTGCCGACCGGCAGAACGACGGGCACTTCGTTGCTGGGCACGGTGGGCAGGGGATGTCTCAACTGCCACACCAACATTCACGGCAGCAACAGCACTCAGAATTCCGCGACGGCCGGGCGGTTCCGTCGCTAACCGGATTTAAGGGAGATCGTCATGAGCAAGAGGATGAAGCAGACTTTCAAGGTGACGGCCCTTGCCGCGGCCCTGCTCTCGGTTTACGGCCCCGTGCTCGCAGAGGGTCCGGAGAATTCGGTTTCGATCGGCATCGGGAACTGGTCCAACGATCGGGCTCAACGAGGGATCTACGACGGCATGCGTGACAGCGGGGCCTACGGCCTGCTGGATGCCGACATTTTGAAACGCGACGATGCCACCGGTACTTGGTTGGGCCTGAAGGCCCGAAACCTGGGCCTCGACAACCGCGAGATCAAAGGGGAGTGGCTGCGCCAGGGCGACATCGGCGGATCGCTCGAATACAGCCGCATCAGCCGCGATCAGCCGTTCATCTACAACACGGGGGTGCAGGGTATCGGCACCACCACACTGCGCGTCCCCACCCCAAGCATCACGCCCGGTACCGGGGCGAACGTGGAACTGGGCACGACCCGCGATCGCGTCACGGCGAAATTCTTCAAGAACCTGGGGGTCGGCCTCAACTTTAACGTTTCCTTCAGGAACGAGACCAAGGACGGAACGCGCGGCTGGGGCCGTGGCGGAGCGGCTGAATTTGCGGTCGAGCCGATCGACAGCACCATACGCCTGCTTGAAGCCACCCTGAACTACTCCCGCGATCGTTTGCAGTTGTCAGCCGGGTATTACGGGACCTCGTACGACAACGCCAACTCGATGGTAACCACTTCCCTTACTAGCGGCGCTTCGCCTTACTTCCTCAGCCTGCCCTTGGACAACAAATCGCATGAGCTTTTCCTGAACGGGGGTTATAACTTCACGCCCACCACGCGCGGCACGTTCAAGGCATCGTACTCGCGGGTGACGCAGGACGAGGGATTGGGCAATTTTGGGGGGACGGCGAGTCCACTTGCGCCCCCCAACCTGGACGGCAGGCTCGACACGACTTTGCTTGAAATCGGACTTACCTCAAGACCGATGCCGAAGCTCTCCATCGTGGCCAATCTGCGTTACCGGGACTTCGCCGACAAGACGCCGGTGCGGGGCATTGTATTCAACGCAGCGAATACGCCGACCGTCTACAACACGCCGTTCTCGTACACCAACGCGGTCGGAAAGCTGGAGGCCACCTATCGTCTGCCGCAGGCGTACAGTCTCCTGGGCGGCATCGAATACAACGCGCAGGACCGTCAGGTCCCGGGCATGGGCACGTTGTACGTCCCCTTCAGGGCGAGTTTGGATGAAACGACCTATCGTCTCCAGTTGCGCAAATCAATGTCCGAGACGGTCAATGGATCTTTGGCGTACCTGCACAGCAAAAGGGATGGCTCCAGCTATACATTGCCGGGGGACACCCTTGAAGACGCCATCAATCCGTTGAACATAGCGGATCGCAAACGGGACAAATGGCGCGCGATGCTGGATTGGTCGCCGATGGATAAACTGGGTTTCCAGTTTACGATTGAAGATGCTCAGGACAAGTATAGCGGCATGGTCGGACCGTATGGACTGCAGGATGGCACCGCCCGCCTCTATGCGGTGGACGCCAGCTATCAGGTGAATTCGGCGTGGCAGATCCACGCCTGGTATACGCGTGATAAAACCACGGCGAGAGAAATAACCCAAAGGGATGGCGCCAACGCCAACCCCGCCCGTGATAGTGGCGCTGTCGCGGAGGCCGACAAACGTACCGATCTGAGTGAAACCGGCGACTCGCTCGGCTTGGGCGTGCGCGGCAGGGTTTCCGGCAGACTGAAAGTTGGCGGGGATGTGGAGTCGTTTCGCAGCGTCAACGAATATCAGCAGAGTTTGACCCTGCTTGATGGGAGGCCTCGATACCAGAGCAACTTCGCAGGTACGTTGACAGTAGTGCCGACGCCCAACATCACCAACAAGCTGCTGAGGTTCAAGCTGTTTGCCGAGTATGCCGTGCAGAAGAATGCCGACGTGCGTGTTAACCTGATTCACGAAAGATGGAGCACCGATGACTGGTCCTGGATGATGTTCCCGGCCAGTGGACCCACGCCGTGGGCTTATGGGACGACTACCGACGGGACCACGGTGACCGCAGTTCCGAAACAGAATTCGACTTTCGTAGGCATCCGGTACATATACAGGTTCCAGTAATAGGAGACGTTATGAAGGCAATACTGGTGGTTGTGGCGGCAGCGGGAATTTTGGCGTCGGGAGTGGGTTATGCCCAGTCGGGGGCGGATGTGGCTAAAGCCAAAGGCTGTCTCAACTGTCACGAGATGGACAAGAAGAAAGTGGGCCCATCGCTCAAGGAGATCGCCGCCAAGTATAAGGACGACAAGGGCGCCGAGGGCAAGCTGGCGGAGAAGCTCAAGGAAGGCAAGGGCCATCCCAAGGCTGCGGCCTCCGACGCCGAACTCAAGGCTGCGCTGCAGTACGTGCTGTCCACGAAGTAACTCGCATTGCTCCTCCAAAAAGCTGGCTGCGGCCGGCTTTTTTGTTGGTGCGCCGGGCATGGCGCGCAGCGCCGCGAGCGGCGCTGATCTGGTTGCCGCGGTGGCAGCGAGATCGACTCGGGGGTGAACGTCTCCTACGGACCCTGTTGGTGGGAATCGTTAGTGGCCCGGGGGCGTTGAAGCCTTGATATAAATCAAAGACTCCGGCCGCATATTTCACGTGGATTGCAAGCCGCCGGGTGACGCAGAAGCGGCGCGACAAGCTGTGAAGCCGGTCAAGAAATGCTGCCAAAAGCTCTTTGTTCGGGTTCGTTCCGAATCGTGAAAGACACACTTATGCTGCCCTATCTGGCAAGCGTGGTGTTGTGCTTACGCAACAGAATTTTTTCACAATAGGGAATAACTTCATATTATTTGACTTGGATCAAACGAGCACTAGTGCGAACCCTTAGTATTTGCTTACGTTTGGTTACAAATTTGTTACATCGTGCAGTTATAAGGGGAAAGAAGGGTTGTGCACGAGTTCTCAAGCGGGTGCAAGCCGGCCCGTCGCAAGATGGCGAGTTCGAAGCTCTTCGGGCTCGCCCCCGTTCCCATTACGATGAATTTTTCACGCAGCCGTCCCGGCGGCTGCGCCGTTAACGTTTTGCCGAGGCGCAAATCAGGGAGACTCGAAATGGCGGATAGGTCGCGGTTCAACTGGTCCCCGGTACTGGGGATTGTTTCAGGCGCCTTGCTATTGCTCGCGGGCACCGTAGCCCTCGCGGCTGAGCAGGCGCCCGGCAAGCAGCAGGTGATGGAAATCTGCAAAGCCTGTCACGCCCCCTACGTCGAGAGCTATCTCGCCACCAAGCACGGCCAGAAGGGCAACCTCCGCGGCCCGTCCAATCAGGGCGATTGCCTCGCATGCCACAGCCAAAACGCCCTCGAGCACGCCAAGAAGGGCGGCGGCAAGGGGGTCGGCGGCATTTTCGGGTTCAACGATCCCAAGGTGCCCGCCGACGCGAAGAGCGACACCTGCCGCGCCTGCCACATGCACGACCGCCACCTCGCCTTCTGGGATTCCGGCAGGCACCGGAAGAACGAGGTCTCCTGCAACAACTGCCACACCATGCACGGCGCGCCGGGGCCAGGCTCGACCATAGCGCTGAGGAAGCCCAATCCCTCGGTCAGCCCGTACGAGACCACGGTGCGGCAGTTGCAGTATGAAACCTGTACCGCCTGTCATAAGCAGATCCGCTCGCAATTGCTCAAGCCTTCGCATCACCCGATCATCGAAGGGAGGATCAAGTGCACCGACTGCCACAACCCGCACGGCGCGCTCTCGCCCGCCATGGTCAACAGCGAGTCGATCCGGGAGCTTTGCACGAGCTGCCACGCCGACAAGCGCGGGCCCTTCATCTGGGAACACCCCCCGGTCGAAGAGAGCTGCCTGAACTGCCACAACCCGCACGGCTCGAACCATAACCGGCTCCTCGTTGAAAAAGCGCCGAACCTGTGCCAGGACTGCCACGACGCTTCCCGCCATCCCGGTACGATCTACGGCGCCAGTGGCGGGTTTAATCCGATTCCTATACCCCCGGCGACGGCCGCGGTCCCAAACACGCGGCTCATCGCACGCGGGTGTGTCAACTGCCATAACAACATCCACGGCAGCAATGCGCCGGCTGTGCGCGGCAAAATCTGGCACCGGTAGGAGGCGAAAAAATGAAACCCAAGCTGATATCGATCCTGATCGCGAATATTTTCTTGGCATCCCCGCTAGCCTTCGCCGCTGATGGGGGATTGACGTGGTCGGGTGAAGCGAGCCTCGGCCTGCGCGGCGTGGACGAAAAGGCGCGCGACGCCTCAAAGCTCAACGAATACCGTGATCTCGACTCAGGGCCGATCGGCATTCTCGACGTAAGGGGCCGGGGCGATCGGTACTACGTCGACGCCTTCGGCGAAAACTTCGGCCGCGACGATCAGTACCTCGATCTGCGGGGCGGCCAATACGGTGTGTTCAAGTACCGGCTCTACGACAACGAGCTGCGCCACAACTTCGGCTCCGGCGCCGGTGCAATCTCGCCGTATTCAGGCATCGGCACTCCGGTGCTGACCGCGACGTTTCCGAACACGAATACCAGCACGTGGAACGCTTTCGACAACTCGTACAAGCGCCGGGATATCGGCGGCATGTTCGAGTTCTCGGGCAACTCTCCGTTCTACATCCGGGCCGATGCGAACCAGGTCACGTTCAAGGGCGTCAGGGTCATTTCAAGCACACAGTCCAGCTTTAACGGAATTGTCGATCTGCCTTCTCCCGTCGATTACAAGACCCAGAATTTCACGCTGGAGGGCGGCTACCAGACCCACCAGGGCCACGTCACAGTTAGCTGGCTGCACAGCAAGTTTTCCAATGACAACGAGTTGCTGAGATGGACGAACGGTTTTTTCAACCTTTTCGACACCACTCCGCTACCGCCGAGCAACGAGCTCAACAGATTTGCTGTCAACGGCCATCTGGCACGGTTGCCGCTCAGTTCAACACTGTCCGGGCGTGTGACGTACAGCAAGCTGACCGATGAGGTCCCCGTGCTGCAGACCTTCCTGGCTAACGGCGTCTTCGCGGCGACCAATCCGAACAGCCCGGTGTTCAACGGCGAAGTCCTCTACAAGACGGCTTCGCTGTCATGGACCGCGCTGCCGGCGCGTCAAGTCGATACCCGCGTCTACTGGTACTACTCGCGCAAGGACAACAACTCGACTCAAATGGAATTCACACCGGCGGTCGGCTCGGGGCTATTGCTCGGCACGACCAACGCGCAGGCTAACTGCGCAAACGTCGCGGGAGCCAATGTCTGCAAGCCGGAACTCTTTAACTACAGGAAGAACAATCTTGGCGTCGAAGCGGGCTACCGCATCAATCGGCAGAACAAGGTCTCGGCCGGGTTCGACTATCTCGATGCCGAACGCGAGCGGATCGACTTTACCGAGAACAAGGACCGGAAGTACACCGCCGAGTGGAAGAACAGCTCGCTCGACTCCCTCACCGGCCGTATTAAGTACCAGTACCTTGAGCGGCGGTCCACGTTCCACCGCAGTGATCCCAGCAATCCCATCGACGCGTTTGTCCGTCGCTACGATCTCGCAAACGTGGACCAGAATCTGGTCAAACTGGTCGTCGATGTTTCCCCGCCGGTCCGGTTCCTCGACCTCGGGTTCGAGGCCATTTACAAGAAGAACGACTACAAGGACACGATTCTGGGCAGAACCGAAGACGAGCGCCAGGAATATTATGCGAGCGTGTCGTATGGCGACCCGAAAGCCTTCCGGGTCCTGCTCTTCGGTGATATAGAATTTCTCAAGATCGATTCGAGACACCGCGTCGGCACCGGCGACCCCGATCCAAGCGCGCCGCCGTCAGGCGCTCCGTTCAGCACCACTTATAACTGGGCGGCGAAGAACAAGGACAAGAGCTGGCAAGTGGGTCTGGGCGCGGACTGGCTGCCGATGGAGAGGCTGAAGCTCGCCGGGTCGCTCATTTATGCGCGGACGGAGGGCACTGTCGATTTCGCGGCACTCCCCAGCGGTGGCATTAACCCGGTAGTATCTCCGATCACGCTGCTCCCGATCGGGAACTTCGACAATACGCGCCGGACCGCGCTCAACCTGAAAGGCACCTACCGGTACGACCGGCACTGGGACTTCACTGGCGGCTATGCCTATGAGCGGTATCGTTTCAGCGATATCGGCTATGACGGGTTCACTTACGTCGTCCCCAATGCTGTCGTGCCTAACCCGGCCGCGAATTCGTACCTGAGCGGGCAAAGCGCGTTCCAGAACTACACTGCGAACATCTTCTACGTGCTAGCAACGTATAAGTTCTAGCTCCTGGCCAGGCCCGACATTGCATGCGTAAGGCCGGGCTAGAAGACGCGCTGGCTCGCGGGCGCAGCCGGTCCGGCGCCTTCCCGGAATATGGAAAGGCGCTTTTTTGAGGGGTTAGGGGAGTCAACCGGGCCGCGCGGTGATGCGTTACCGAGCAGGGATTAAATTGCATAAAAAGGAGAAGGTATGAAGGCAATGCTGGTGGTCTTGGCTGCCGCAGGTGCGTTGGTGGCGGGTTTGGGATATGCCCAATCAGGGGCGGACGTGGTGAAAGCCAAGGGATGTCTTAATTGCCACGAAGTGGATAAGAAAAAGGTAGGCCCCGCGTATAAAGACGTGGCTGCCAAGTATAAGGATGACAAGGGCGCTGCGGGCAAGCTGGTCGCGAAGCTTAAGGAAGGCAAGACCCACCCCCCGGTCACGGCTTCCGACGCTGAGCTCAAGGCGGCGGTCGGGTACGTGCTATCCACGAAGTAATGCACATTGCTCTCAAAAAAGCTGGCTACGGGCGGCTTTTTTGTGACGGTCTGTTCGCAAGAAAGGGAGATCGCATGAGAGCAATACTGTTGGTTCTGGCGGCTGCGGCAGTCTTGGCGGCAGGTGTGGTTTATGCCCAGTCGGGGGCGGATGTCGTGAAGGCCAAGGGCTGTCTCAACTGTCACAAGATGGACAAGAAGAAGGTGGGCTCGGCATTCAAGGATATTGCCGCAAAGTACAAGGGCGATAAAGACGCGGAAGGCAAGCTGGTCGAGAAGCTCAAGGAAGGCAAGGGCCACGCCAAGGCCGCTGCTTCCGATGCCGAGATCAAGGCGGCTGTCCAGTACGTGCTATCCGCGAAGTAACTCGCATTTCTGCCCAAAAAAGCTGGCTGCGGCCGGCTTTTTTGTTTCCAAATTCCCCTAATCGCTGCCGGACATCCGAGTTTTCCTTGATTTGAATCATGTATCAGTCCGGGGCCCGGAATATCCTTTGATATACGTCAACATTCGCGGCGGCGCAATGCCCTATATTCCCTGGCAGGCTGGTCGCCGCAATGATGCTTGTGCGCCACGGTGTGCCGGTGCGTCGGGATACGCGCAGTCCATCAACTGAAACCTGATGAAGAGGGGGCGAAAAATGCAGATGCAACGTTCGATCATCATGGCGATAGTCGCGGCGGTGATCGCGCTGCCTTTGATGTTCTCGACTGCGGCGGCTGAGCAGCCCAAGCCGAAAACGAAGCCGAAGCCGCCGGTGAGCGATGCCGAGATCCGCTACCAGGCGGGCGGCTCACCGCTGGGTGGCGTCGATATGCACCAGGACATTAACCCGAAAGCGCCGCCGATGGCCAAGGCCGAGTTCGACCGCGCGCGCCAGATCTACTTCGAGCGCTGCGCCGGCTGCCATGGGGTGCTGCGCAAGGGCGCGACCGGCAAGCCGCTGACGCCCGATATCACGTTGGCGAAGGGCACGGAATATCTCAAGGTGTTCATCGCCTACGGCTCCCCC
>C687J26845_10000237_pt1 | contig 36956 bp, 30 predicted proteins | sample RifCSPlowO2_12_FD_26845 | JGI IMG/M metagenome (IMG submission 26845)
CTCGAATTCAACAATGACATGACATCCACACGGTAGGCACCGAGCGCCGGCACCAGCGCCGCCACCAGGGCCACCCCCAACGCCAGCACGGGCACCCACACTTCGGTGGCCACCCATTGCCAGCCCGTGACGGCGAGCGACTGCTCGGCCATCAACATCCCGCCCAACAGCGCCGTCAGCCCGTGCGCGGCCAGCAGGCCCAGCCCACAGGCCAGCACGGCCAGCCAGAAGGATTCGCACAGCAGCAGCGCCCCCACCTTCCAGGGCGGCGCGCCCAGCATGCGCAACATCGCCAGGTCGGCCCGGCGCTCGCGCACCGCGCTCCACAGCGCGATGAACACCGACAGCGCCGCCACGCCGAGCAGCACAGCGCCCAGACCCCGCAGCACCCGCGTGCCCACGCCCACCATGCCGAGCAGGCGCGTGATCTCCATCGCCGGGGCGGCGGCCTGCAGGGCGGTGCTGTCGTTGACGAAGCGCGGAAAGCTCAGCGCCGCGATCGGGCTGCGGTAGCGGATGAGCGCGAGCGTGACCTCGCGGTCGGCCTCGATGGCGGCACGGTCTTCTTCGTCCATGTCGTCACTGGCGTGCATGTCGTCGTGCACCCGCCAGACCGATTCGGTGGCGGTGAGCAACAAGCGGTCCAGCACGCAGCCACAGGGCGCGAGCACGCCGGTCACCGCATAACGCGAATCGCCATGCACCGCACCGCCCGTGCCCAGGCCGTGCGCGCCCACGAAAGCCTGCCCGACCATCAAGCCGGTGGCGCGCGCCACCTGGGCGCCGAGCACCGCGTCCATGGGTTGCGCCCAGAGCGCGCCCTGGGCCAGCGTGGCGCCGTAGTGCGCCGGGTAGTCGGGCGTGGTACCCACGATGCGAAAGCCCTGCAGGTTGTCGCCCAGGCTCAGCGGGATCAGCTGCGCCACCTGCGGATGCTGCTGCAGCGCCCGCACCTCGGCCAGCGGGATGTTGCCCGGCGGCACGTCCAGGTGGAACACGCCCGCCAGGATCAGTTGCAGCGGGCTGCCCTTGGCACCCACCACCACGTCGATGCCGGCCAGGTCGCGCTCGAACGCGCGATCGATCTGGTCCTGCGCGATCAGCACGAAGGCCATGGACGCCAACCCGAGCGAGAGCAGCAGCAGGTTGAGCAGGGTGGCCAGCGGGCGCGACCACAGGTAGCGCCAGGACAGCGTGAACACGTTCATGCGCCGACCTCGCCGACCCGTTCACCGAAGGCCAGCACCTGGCCCTCGGGCAGCGCTTGCCGCACGCGGGCGTCGTGCGTGGCGATCACCAGCGTGGCGCCGCAGCCCTGTGCGCTGCGCCGCAGCAGGCCGATGGCGGCGGCGCAGGCCACATCGTCCAGGCTGGCCGTGGGTTCGTCGGCCAGGATCACACGCGGGCGCAACAGCACGGCGCGCGCCAGCGCCACGCGCTGCGCCTGCCCGCCCGAGAGCTGGTGGGGCCGGCGCGCCGCGAGCGCGCCCAGCTCCAGCGCCGCCAGCGCCTGGGCGATGGCGGACCGGTCCACCGGCAAGCCGGCGGCGAAGTGGGCCAGCGCGAGGTTGTCCGCCACCGTGAGCGCGTCGCTCAGGTGCAGCCGCTGCGGCAGGAACCCGACGCAACGCGCGCGCCAGGCGTCGCGCGCGCCGCCGGCCAGCGAAGCCGGTGCCTGGTCCGCCACCACCAGCTCGCCCTCGGCGGCCGTGAGCAGCCCCGCGGCCAGCGCCAGCCAGGTGGACTTGCCACTGCCCGACGCGCCTCGCAGCAGCAAGGTACCGCCCTGCGGCACCGCCACATCGTCAAAACGCAGTGCCTGCCCGCGCGGGTAGGCGTAGGCCAGGCCACGGGTCCGGATCACGCCGACGGTTCCCGCGCAGGGCCGTCCGCCCCGGGTTGCACACAGCTCGCGCAGGTGCCGTGCACCGACAGATCGACGCGCTGCCCCTGGTGGCCCAGCAGGGCCAGGGTGCGAAACAGGTCGTCGGCCACGGCGCGCGTGGGCTCGCTGGCCTCGGTCAAGCGGAACTGGCGGTGGCAGGCGTCGCACTCGAAGCGCGGCACCAGGCCTTCTTGCGCGGTGTCGGCCAGGCTGAAGCGCCAGGTGCGGGCACCGTCGTCGGCGTGGCGCTGCAGCACGCCGCAGGCCGCCAGCCGGTCCAGCAGGCGGTAGAGCGTGACGCGGTTGAGGTCCAGCCCCCGGGCCGTGAGCGAGGCCAGCACCTGGGCGTGGCTGAGCGCGCTTTGGGGATTGCCCAGAAACAGCCCGAGCACGGCGCGCGTGGCCAGGGTGCGGCGCAGGCCGGCGCGCTCCAGGCGCGTCTGCAGTTCGGCGGGCACCGTCACCGGTTCTTTGGGGAGGCGTGTGGACACGGGCATGCTTTCATTATCGCAACAAAGTTGCGTTAATATCGTCGTTAATGCAATTCAGTTGCAACAGTTTAAACCCCATGCCATCACCCTCCCTCGCCTCGCCCGCCGAACCATCGGCTCCCGCCCTGGAACTGCGCGACCTCACCCTGGGCTACGACCGCCACCCGGCGGTGCACCACGTCAGCCTGCGCATCGCCCCGGGTTCGCTGGTGGCGCTGGTGGGCCCCAACGGCGCGGGCAAGTCCACCCTGATCAAGGCGCTGGCGGGCCAGTTGAAGCCACTCAGCGGCGAACTGCGCGGACCGGCCCGCCAGCGCATCGCCTGGCTGCCGCAACACAGCGAACTCGACCGCAGCTTCCCGGTGGCCCTGCGCGACATGGTGGCCATGGGCCTGTGGCACCGCGTGGGCGCGCTGGGGCGCTTCACCGCCGAACACCGGCGGCTGTGCGACGCGGCGCTGGCCTCGGTCGGCCTCACCGGATTCGAGCAGCGCGGCCTGGACACGCTCTCGGGCGGCCAGCTGCAGCGCGCCCTGTTCGCGCGCCTGATCCTGCAGGACGCGCCGGTGGTGCTGCTCGACGAACCCTTCGCCGCGGTGGACAACCGCACCACCGACGACCTGCTCGCCCTGCTGCACCAATGGCACCGGCAGGGCAAGACGGTGGTGGTGGTCCTGCACGACCTGGCCCAGGTGCGGGCGCACTTCCCGCTGACCCTGCTGCTGGCGCGCGAGCTGGTGGCCTGGGGGCCCACGGCGCAGGTGCTCACCGAGCCGCACTGGGCGCGGGCCCAGCGCATGCAGGAGCCGTTTGACGACGACGCGCCCCTGTGCGAGGCGCCGCCCGCCGAGGCCGCGCGACCGCACGCCCACCACCCGGCACAGGAGGCTCGGGCATGAACGACGCCACCACGCTCTCCACCGGCTGGAGCCTGCTGCTGGCCAACCCGCTGCTCGGTCCTTTTCTCGAATTCGGCTTCATGCGCCGCGCGCTGCTGGGCTGCCTGGCGCTCTCGCTGAGCGCCGCGCCGGTGGGCGTGTTCCTGATGCTGCGCCGCATGAGCCTGACGGGCGACGCCATGGCCCACGCCATCCTGCCGGGCGCGGCCATCGGCTACCTGGTCAGCGGCCTGTCGCTGGCGGCCATGACCGTCGGCGGCATCGCGGCCGGTCTCACCGTGGCCGTGGGCTCCGGCCTGGTGGCGCGCAACACCGTGCTGCGCGAAGACACCAGCCTGGCCGCGTTCTACCTGCTGTCGCTCGCGCTGGGCGTGCTCATCGTCTCGGTGCGCGGCAACAGCGTGGACCTGCTGCACGTGCTGTTCGGCACCGTNCTCGCGCTGGACGACCCCGCGCTGGCCCTGCTCGGCGGCATCTCGGCCGTGACGCTCGTCTCGCTCGCGCTGCTCTACCGCCCGCTGGTGCTGGAGTGCCTGGACCCGGGCTTCCTGCGCAGCGTGAGCGGCTGGAGCCCGGTGGCGCACTACGGTTTTCTCGCGCTGCTCGTGATCAACCTCGTGGCCGGCTTCCACGCGCTGGGCACGCTGATGGCGGTGGGCATCATGGTGCTGCCCGCGGCCACGGCGCGCTTCTGGGTGCGCCGCATCGGCCCGCTGCTGCTCGGCGCCACCGCGATCGCCCTGCTGGCGAGCCTGGCAGGCCTGCTGATCTCGTACCACGCCGACTGGCCCACCAGCCCGGTCATCGTGCTCAGCCTGGGCACGTGCTACCTCGCCTCACTGCTCTTTGCTCCGCACGGTGTGCTGCGCCAGCAGCGCCCCGCTTCCACCCACCTCCGGGCCTGAAAACCCTCCCCCCAAAAGGAAACCTCCATGACGCGCACCCCCTCCTCCAGCAACCCGCGCCGCGCGGCCCTGATCGCCACCGGCCTGTCGCTCGCCCTGGCGAGCCCCACCCTCTGGGCTCAGGCCACCGCCCCCGTCAAGGCCGTGGCCAGCTTCAGCATCCTCGGCGACCTGGTGCGCCAGGTCGGCGGTGACCGCGTGGCGGTGGAGGTGCTGGTGGGCCCGGGCAGCGACGCCCATGTGTTCCAGCCCACGCCCGCGCAGGCCAAGCTGGTCGGCCAGGCGCAGATCGTGTTCTCCAACGGCCTGGGCTTCGAGGGCTGGATGAGCCGCCTGCTGGGCACGGCCGGCTACAAGGGCCGGCACGTGGTGGCCAGCCGGGGCATCAAGCCCCTGCACAACGAGGAAGCCGGTGAACACAAGGGCCACGGCCATGAAGAGGCCGACCCGCACGCCTGGCAGAGCGTTCCCAATGTGATGGTCTACGTGGGCAACATCGCCAAAGGCCTGTGCGAGGCCGACGCCAGCGGTTGCGACAGCTACCAGCGCAACGCCGCGACCTACAACGCAGAACTCAAGGCGCTGGACACCGACATCCGGGCCATCTGGGCCGCCATCCCGACCACACAACGCAAGGTGATCACCTCGCACGACGCCTTTGGCTACTACGCCAGCGCCTACGGCGTGAAGTTCCTCGCACCCCAGGGCGTGAGCACCGACAGCGAGGCTTCGGCCAAGGGCGTGGCGCAACTGGTGCGCCAGATCAAGAAGGAACAGATCAAAGCGCTGTTCGTCGAGAGCATTTCCGACCCGCGCCTGATCGCCCAGATCGGCCGCGAAACCGGCGTGAAGCCGGCCGGCGAGCTGTTCTCCGACTCGCTGTCCGACGCCAGGGGTCCTGCGCCCAGCTACCTGACCATGATGCGTTTCAACACCACCGCGCTGACACAGGCCGTGCAGGGCCAATAGGGCCAATCGGGGGAGCGCCACGGGCTTCACAGTTGCCGCCCGATCCGGCTACCGGTGGCGCAAAACCTGCGCGGCTTCAACCTCCCCAACAGGCAACACACCCCCTCGCAGCCCGCAGGCAGGTCTGCGCTACGATCGCATTTGTTGCGAATAATTCTCAATTGATATATGTCAATTCCCTCCCTGCCCCTCATCCAGCTTCCCCGCCGTCACCTGCTGTCCCTGGCCTGCGCCGCTGCCGTTCTGCCCGCCGGCCTGCCATCGCTGGCACGGGCGCAAAGCCAGCGCACGCTCAAGGTCGTGTCGCCCTGGGAGGTGTCGAACCTCGATCCGTCCAAAACCGGCTACGTCTTCACCCGCCTGGAGATCGCCGAAACCCTGGTGGAGGTGGACGACCAGGGCTTGCTCGTCGGCGGCCTCGCGCGCAGCTGGAGCACCTCGCCCAACGGGCTGGAGTGGCGCTTCGCGCTGCGCCCTACCGCGCGCTTTCATGACAACACCCCGGTCACCGCCGAGGCCGTGGCCACCAGCCTGCAGCGCGTGCTGGCGCAGCCGGGTGTGCTGCGCAACACGGGGGCGCAACAGATCGTGGCGCAGGGCGCTGATGTGGTGTTCAAGCTGGCCAGGCCCTTCAGCGCGCTGCCCGCCTTCCTGGCCCACAGCAGCACCCTGATCCTCGCGCCCGCGTCGTATGCGGCCGACGGCACGGTCCAGCAGCTGATCGGCTCCGGCCCCTACCAGGTGGTCGAGGTGAATCCGCCGCAGTCCATGCGCACGCGCCGGTTTGAAGGCTTTGATGGTCGCAAGCCACAGATCGAGGCGGTGGACTACCTGGGCGCCTCGCGTGGCGAAACGCGCGGCATGATGGCCTCGGCCGGTCAGGCCGACCTGGCCTTCACCCACGACCCGGTGAGCTATGCCCGCCTGCGCGCCAACCGCAAGATCAAGCTGCAGCTGCAGGCCCTGCCACGCACCATCTACATCAAGGTCAACGCGGGCCACCGCTTCCTGTCCGACCTGCGGGTGCGCCGCGCCATGAGCCTGGCCCTGGACCGAAACGGCATGGCCGCCACCCTGCTGCGCGCACCCGACGCGGCGGCCACGCAGCTCTTCCCGCCCATCATGGCCGAATGGCATGTGCGCGGGCTCGCACCGCTGACGCAGAACCTGGAACAGGCCCGCGCGCTGCTGCGCGAAGCCGGCTGGCAAGCCGGCAGCGACGGCCTGCTGCGCAACCCAGCTGGCGAGGCGTTCAAGCTCACGCTGCGCACCTTCTCCGACCGGCCCGAGCTGCCGCCGATGGCGACCGCCATCCAGGCGCAGTTCAAGGCGGTGGGCATCGACATGGCGGTCGCCGTCGGCAACTCCAGCGAGATCCCCAGCGGTCATCAGAACGGCTCGCTGGAGTTGGCCCTGGTGGCGCGCAACTACGGCCTGGTGCCCGATCCGCTGGGCACCCTGCTGCAGGACTTCGGCCCCAAGGGCGGCGACTGGGGCGCCATGGGCTGGCAGAGCGCGCAGGTCAGCCAGACCATCGCCGAGATGAGCCTGGCGGTGAACGCCCAGCGCCGCTCGGCCCTGCGCGGATCCGTCGCCACCGTGCTGCAAGCCGAACTGCCGGTCATCCCGGTGGCCTGGTACCAGCACTCCGTGGCCGCCAGCACCCGCCTCTCCAACGTGAGCGTGGACCCACTGGAGCGCAGCTACCGCATCAGCCGTATGGGCTGGGCCGCGTGATGTTGGGGCGCCGTTTGTCCCGCCTGCTGTTGCAGGCGGTGTTCGTGCTGCTCGCCGTGGGCAGCTTGTGCTTCGCCATGGCCGAGCTGCTGCCGGGTGACGCGGCCTACCGCATCGCCGCCGGCCGCTACGGCTACGACGTGGTCAACACCGAGATCGCCGAAGCGGTGCGCGCCGAGCTCGGCCTGGACCGCCCTGCGCATCTGCGCTGGGCCGAATGGCTGGTGCAACTGGCGCAAGGCCAGTTGGGCCGCTCCATGGTGCTGGGAGACCCGGTGCTGACGCTGGTCGGCCACCAGTTGGGCCACACGCTGTGGCTCTCGCTGGTCGCCTGGGTCATGGCGCTCGCGCTGGGTCTGGCGTTCGGCCTGTGGACCGCGCTGCACCCGGTGGGCTGGGCGCGGCGCGCGGTGGACAGCTTCAACACCGTGCTGCGCGCCAGCCCTTCGTTCTTGCTCGGCGTGGTGCTGACCACCGTGCTCGCCGTGGAGCTGGACTGGTTCCCGGTCGCCGGGCATGAAGACGCGGACCATGTGTTCCTGCCCGCGCTCACACTGGCGCTGGCCCTGTGCCCGGGCTTCACCCAGGTGGTGCGCGACGCCGCCCTCAAGCTGCTGCGCTCCGACGCCTTCGAGTTCGCGCAGGTCAAGGGCCTGCCACTGGGCGCTGCCGTGTGGCGCCACGCGCTGCCGCAGATCCTGCTGGCCACGCTGGCCTACGCCGGCGTGCAGCTGGTGCTGCTGATCGAAGGCATGGTGGTGGTGGAGACCCTGTTCGCCTGGCCCGGCATCGGCCACGCCCTGGTGCACGCCGTCATCGCGCGCGACGTACCCATGATCCAGGGGACCGCGCTCACCATGGCCTTGCTCTTCGTGCTGCTCAGCGGCGCCATCGACCTGCTGCTGCATGGGCTGGACCCGCGCCTGGCCGACGCCCAGGCGGCCAATACGCCACCCAGCGACCACCCGCCAGCCACCGCAGGCCGCCCGGAGTCCACCACATGAAGCCCACCCCAATTGTTCCCTTCGCCGTGCTGTCGCTGATCGCAGCGGTGGCCTTGCTCACCCCCGTGCTGGCGCCAGACCCCCATGCTCAGGACCTCATGTCCAGCCTGCTGGCGCCCGACGCGCCGCACTGGCTGGGCACCGACCACCTGGGCCGCGACCACCTGGCCCGGCTGGGCGAGGGCCTGCGCACCTCGCTCGGCCTGGCGCTGGCCACGGCCCTGCTGGCCGTGGCGGTGGGCGTGGCGCTGGGTCTGCTCGCTGCCGCGCGCGGCGGCTGGGTGGACCGGCTGCTCTCGGTCGCGGCCGACGGCGTGGCCGCCATCCCCGGCCTGCTCTGGGTGCTGCTGATCGCCGCCACCGCACCCGGCCAGAAGTGGGCGCTGTACAGCGGCCTGGTGCTCACCGCGTGGGTGGAGTTCTTCCGCCTGGTGCGCTCGCACACCCGCTCGGCGCTGCTGGGCCAGCCGGTGCAGGCCGCGCGCCTGCTGGGCTTTGGCCCAGGGTACATCTTCCGCTGGCATGTGCTGCGCCCCATCGCGGGGGTGCTCGCGCGCCTGTGGGCCTACGCGGTGGCCAACGCAGTGCTGGCGATTGCGGCGCTGGGCTTCATCAGCGTGGGCGTGCGCCCGCCCCAGGCCGAACTGGGCCTGATGATGACCGAGGCCCTGCCCTACTACTACGAAGCGCCCTGGCTGCTGGCCGCGCCGGTGGCGGCGCTGGTGCTGGTCATCGGCGCGCTGCAGGCCATCGTCGGCCGTGCGGCGGACGACGCACACCTGGGGGTGGCCGCATGAGCATCCACACCATCGACACCGTGCTGCGCGTGCAGGATCTGGGCATCCAGCTGCGGCCCAACCCCACCCAGCCCGAAGGCCGCACCCTGCTGCAGGGCTGCAGCTTCGCGTTGCACGCGGGCGAGCGCCTGACGCTGGTGGGCGAATCCGGCGCGGGCAAGTCGCTGCTCGCGCAGGCCATCATGGGCACGCTCCCCGATGCGATGCGCGCCACCGGCCGGGTGCAGATCGTGGGCACCGACACCGACGGCCAGCGCCGCCAGACCCAGCCGCTGTGGGGCAAACACATCGTGATGCTGCCGCAGGAACCCTGGTCCGCGCTCAACCCGGTGATGCGGCTGCGCACGCAGGTGGCCGAGGCCGGCCGCTACGCCGCCGGGCACGGCTGGTCCACCGCCTTCCTGAAGGCCGACCAGCACCTGGCCGCGCTGGGCCTGGCCCACGCGGGCCGGCAGTGGCTGCACCAGGTCTCGGGCGGCATGGCGCAGCGCGTGGGCATCGCCTGCGCCAGCCAGAGCGACGCGCGCGTGTTGATCGCCGACGAACCGACCAAGGGCCTGGACGCCGACGCCTGCGAACAGGTGGCGCAGCTGCTGGCCAGCGCGCAGCAGTTGGGCCAGGCGCTGCTGACCATCACCCACGACCTCGACCTGGCGCAGCGCCTGGGCGGTCGGGTGGCGGTCATGCGGCAAGGCCGCATCGTCGAAGCGGGCGAGGTGGCCAGCGTCCTGAACACGCCGCAACACACCTACACGAAAGAGTTGATCGCCGCCCAGCCGCGCCACTGGCCGAAGCTGGCACCGGCCCGCACCGGCACCACCGGCGAAGCGGTCATCGCCGCGCGCGATGTGAACGTGAGCTTTGGTGAACGCGCCATCCTGCGGGGCGCCAGCCTGCCCATCGGCGAAGGCGAGTCGGTGGCGGTGGTGGGCCCCAGCGGCTGCGGCAAGACCACGCTGGGCAATGTGCTGGTGGGCGCGCTGAAGCCGCACCAGGGCGGTGTGCAGCGCCGCGCCGGTGTGCCCGGCTGGCGCTTCCAGAAGCTCTACCAGGACCCGGTGGCCTCGTTCGCGCCGCAGCAGACCATCCGCCGGGGCATCCACGACCTGCTGCGCCTGCACCAGTTGGACGCCACACCCATCGCCCACTGGCAACAACGCCTGCGCCTGACCGACGAGCTGCTGGACCGGCGGCCGAGCGAGGTCTCGGGCGGTGAACTGCAACGCCTGGCCATCCTGCGCGCCATGTTGCTGCGGCCGGTGTTCGTGTTCGCAGACGAACCCACTTCACGGCTGGACGCACTGACCCAGCGCGACACCATGGCCGCGCTCTGCGAGGCCATGGCCGAGAGCGGCTGCGCCATGCTGCTGGTCAGCCACGACCCACACCTGGCGCAGAGCAGCACACAGCGCCAGTGGCAGATCCGCGAGGGGCGGTTGATGGCCGACACGGTAAGCTGAGCGGCTGTTCGTCGCCGCCACCCTTGCCCATGCCCATTTCCCACCTGTTGCTCGCCCTCGCTGTCGTCTTCGTCTGGGGTACCAATTTCGTGGTGATCCGCTGGGGCCTGGACGGCCTGCCGCCGTTCCTGTTCGCCACGCTGCGCTTCACCTTTTCCGCCCTGCCCTGGCTGCTGTTCATTCCGCGACCCACCGCCCCCTGGCGCAAGATGGCCGCGTTCGGCGTGCTGCTGGGTGTGGGCCAGTTCGGCCTGCTGTTCCTGGCCATGCGCAGCAGCATCTCGCCCGGGCTGGCCTCGCTGGTGGTGCAGGTGCAGGTGTTTTTCACCATCGGCCTGTCGCTGCTGCTGATGCGCGAACACGTGCGCGGCTACCAGCTCGCCGGCCTGTTGCTGGCGCTGGCCGGGCTGGGCGTGATCGGCCTGCACCTGGACGCGGCCGTGGTCACGCTCGCCGGGCTGGGCATGGTGCTCTCGGCCGCCTTCTTCTGGGCCTGCGCCAACCTGGTGGTGAAGTCGCTCGGGCCGGTGAACATGCTGCACTTCATGGTCTGGAGCAGTGTGTTCGCGGTGCCGCCGCTGTTCGCGCTGTCCTGGCTGCTCGAAGGCCCGCAGCTGATGCAGAGCGCCGTGGCACAGGCCACGCCGCTGGTGTGGGCCAGCGTGCTCTGGCAGGCGCTGGGCAACACCCTCTTTGGCTACGGCCTGTGGAACTGGCTGCTGGCACGCCACCCGGCCGCCACCGTCACGCCGCTGGCCTTGCTGGTGCCGGTGTTCGGCATGGGGGCTTCGGCCCTGTCGCTGGGCGAATCGCTGCCGGGGTGGAAGCTGGGGGCCGCGGCGCTGGTGCTCAGCGGCCTTGCCGTGATCGTCCTCTGGCCCAGACTGCGAGCCATGCTGGACCAGCGAACGGCGTGAGGCTGAAACCGGTGGCGCCACACCGTTCGCGTTGAGCTTGTCGAAACGCAGCGTGTGAAATGGCGGCGACCCAAGAGGGCTTCGACAGGCTCAGCCCGAACGGGGGTGCGGTGGCAGGGCCAACCTACTTCGCCAAAGCAGCGAACGTCTTGCGGAACTTCGCCACCTTGGGCGCGGCCACCGCCATGCAATAGCCCTGGTGCGGGTTGCGTTCGAAGAAGTCCTGGTGGTAGTCCTCGGCCTGCCAGTAGTTGGCCAGCGGCAGCAGCTCGGTGACCACCGGGCGGCCGAAGGGGTTGTCGCGCGCGAGTTCGTCCAGCAGCGCCTGGGCGGTCCGCTGCTGCTCGGGCGTGGTGAAGTAGATGCCGCTGCGGTACTGCGTGCCCACGTCNTTGCCCTGGCGGTTGNGCGTGGTCGGGTCGTGGATCACGAAGAAGATTTCGAGGATCTCGCGCGTGCNGATGACGGCCGGGTCGTACACCAGCTTCACCACCTCGTTGCAGCCGGTGCGCCCGGTGCACACGTCTTCGTAGCTCGGCCGTTCGGCCTGGCCGTTGCTGTAGCCGGACTCGACNTCGGTGATGCCGCGCACTTCCTTGTAGACGGACTCGGTGCACCAGAAGCAGCCGCCGCCGAGCACGAGGGTGGATGGGGTTTCGATGATGACTCCTGCTGCGGGCTCACTCGGTTTGGAGCCACTCGCGCCATTCTCCCAGACGGGCCGTCAACGCGGCGAGCAGGGTTTTTTGATCCATCCGGCGGCGCTCGTCGGACGAGGTCGGGGCGGGCACGGGCCACCGCTTCATGGGGTGTTCATGGTGTGCATTCCCCTTTGCCTCAATGGGGGAGCCCGTGCCGGACGGTGGCCCGGGTCAGTGGCCGCTGGCTTTGCCCACGCGCACTGGCTTCCAGCTGGCTTCTGAAGCCGGGAGCGGCCTTGGCCGGTGCCCGGTCTTCGGGCCGCCCGGGGGCCGGGTCGGCCGCTGGCGCGCCGTCCGCATGCGCTTCGTCCACCGTGGCGCTGGCCGCCGGGGTGTCTGGCGCTGCCGGCGCGGTGCCCGCCCCGGGCTTCTCGGGGCTGGCCTGCGCGTCCCGCGGCTCGTCCGTGCCCGCCTCGACCTGCGGCGCGAGGGGCCACGGACCCAGCGGCGCCGAGGCGTTCAACGACGCCCAGCGGCCCGCATCGACCACGGCCTGCCGCAGGGCCGACTCCAGCTGCGAGGCCCGCACCGCACGCTGCACGTACAGGCCGTGATCGTCCGTCACCGGCTGGTGGCGCACCGCGCGTTGCACGTACAAGGACGAAGACACCGAATCACCGGGCGCACCCAGATGGTCCATCGGGTTGTCCCGCGTGGCGCCCAGCAACAGCCCTTCCGGCCACTGCGCGGCAAATTCGGCGTGGGCCAGGTCGAGGCCGAACCCGGCCCCCACCGAGGCCATACCGAGGTCTCCCGGGTAGGCCTGGGTCAGTGCGCCGATGGTGTAGGTCAGGGGGGGGTCGGCCGGCGAGAACGGCCACACCGCGCCCGGTGCCGGAGGTGGCGACGCGCCCGGGGTCGAGCCGGCAACGGGCGGTGGCAACACCGGCGCAGCGGGCGCCGGAGGCGGCGCGGGTTCGACCGTTTCGGCCCCGCCCGTGGGTGGCTCCGGCGCCGGCGAAGGACGCGGCGTTGGCGACACGGGGTCGTCGGCGACCCCATTCACCGTGACGCTCACGGTGGCCGTGGCCGTGCCGCCCTGCCCGTCGGCCACGGTGTAGCTGAAGGTGGTGGTGCGGCTCTGGCCCGGCTCCAGGTCGTCGAAGGCGCCGTTGGGGTCGAAGCTCACCAGGCCTGTGGCATCGATGCTGAACAGGCCCCCTGCGCTACCGGGCGTGTTGGTCTGCACCACCGCACCCAGCGTGTCGCCATCGGCATCGCTGTCGTTGCCCAGCACGTTGCCCAACACGGCGGGCGCCGCGTCCTCGGCCACCACGAACGGATCGTCCGCGGCCACCGGCGCGTCGTTCACATCGCGGAAGTCCAGGTCGGTCACCAGCGGGACCGCGTTCGACCCGTCGGGCAACAGGCCCGGAACACCGCCCAGGTTCAGCGTGTCGGTGGTCCGGTTCTCGTCGTTGGCGTCGGATCCGTCGAGCGCATTGCTGCCCTCGAAGATGTCCAGCAGCCCGTCGCCATCGCTGTCGGTGGTGGCCGTGACCGAGACCGGCTGACCATCGCCGCGCTCGGCCACGTCCTGCAGGCCATCGTTGTCGCTGTCGGCATCCAGGACGTCCACCGCGCCGTCGCTGTCGGTGTCCACTGGCGTCAGGCCCTCGGCCGCGCCGGGGCTGCTTTCGTAGGCGTCGTCCAGGCCGTTGGCGTCGCTGTCGGTGCCCGACGGCGCCAGGTAGCCGGCGGTGGTCTGCGCCTCCACGTTGTCGGTCACGCCGTCGTCGTCGCTGTCCAGGTCCAGCGCCCCGCCGACGGGGATCGCCACCACGCCAAAGATCAGCCCCTGCGGGTCGTTTCCAGCGTAGCTCAGTTGAAGGGCCGCGGCCTCGGGGCTGATCTCAAAGAAGGTGTAGCCGTTGAAGCCCCCGGTGTTGGAGGTGATCACCGTCCCGCTCTGGCCCGGCGTGGTGGATTCCACGCCGTCGAGCAAGGCGTAGAGACCGGTGTTGAACACGTCGGCGTTGTCCAGCACCACCAGGGTTTCGCTCGAGGTGATGGTCGAGGTTTCGCTACCACCGCCCTGCCCCGCCAGGCCGATGACGTAGCGGTAGACGTAGCCGTCGGTGCCCAGGGCTTCGGCCGAGGTGCCGAAGTCGATCTCGATCGTGCGCGGAAAGTCGCCGATCAAATCCAGATAGGGCGTCGGCATGCTGACCGTCTGCCCATACAGCTCCACGTCGGCGGTGGGCTGCGGTGGCGCCCAGATGCGCCACTGATCGCCGGCGGTGTTGCCGCTCAGCACCGTCACGGTGACACCGCCACCGGGCAGCGCGCCGGGCCCGCTGGGTTCCAGGGGAACGAAGGCCGATCCGGCCTCCATCTGGTCCGACAGGGCCACCGTCGGCGTGATCATCGTCACCTCGGCGTTCTGGTGTTCCGTGGTGTCCAGAAGACCGTCGCCGTCGTCGTCGATGTCCTGCGTGTTGTTCACGCCGTCCCCGTCGCTGTCGAGCCGGACCAGCACGGTGGCGGTGGTGTTCCCGCCCTGCCCGTCGGACACGGTGTAGGTGAAGCGCTCCGCCTCGGTCACGCCGGGGGCCGCGTCGTAGGACAACGTGCCGTCGGCATGGACGGTGACGGTGCTGCCCGACGACAGCGTCACCGGCGTCTCCACCACCACGTCGGCGCCATTGATGCGGGTGAGGTTCAACACGCCGTCGCCGGCATCGCTGTCGTTGGACAGCACGTCCAGCACGGTGCTGGTCGGCCCCACGGTGAAGGTGTCGTCGCCGGCCAGCGGCGGGTCGGCGTTGACCGGCAGGATGGTCACGTTCACCGAGCCCAGCGCGGTCTCGCCGTCTTGATTGGTGACCCGGTAGGTGAAGGTGTCGGTCATGGCGGTGGTGCCATCGCCCATGATGGTGACCTGCCCGTTCGCCTCCAGCGTCACCGTCATGCCCGAGGGCAAGATGGCGGTGCCGCCCGGGCTCATGGGCACATCCAGGATCTCCGTGATGGTCAGCGAGCCGCCCGACAGGTCGGTGTCGTTGGCGGTCAAGTCCACCGTGATCGGCAGGTTGGCCGCCGTTGTCACCGTGTCGCTCTGCGCGATCACGCCGGTCTGTCCCGAGTCCGCGCGCACGAACAGCCAGGAATCGAAATGCACATCCCCAACGTCCGCGATGCCGATGCGCAGGGTGTTCTGCTGCCCGTACACCACATCAAAGGTCAGCGGAATCGTGACGGTGAAGCCATTCATCTGCGTGTTGAGCACGCCGGTTGCGTTGTCGACGAACAGCGAGGGGTTGGCGCTCTCGTAGCTGGTTGAGGTGTGTTCGGGGTTGGGGTCGTTGGCGACGCTCGATTCCACGCTCGTCGGGTTGATGTTGCCCGCATCGTTGATGGTGTCGATGCCGACCGACAGACCGTTGGGCACCACAGCCTGCTGCACACCGTTGACGTACACGGCCACGGCGTCGCCGAAGGTCGAGTACACGTAATCGTTGTAGTCCTCCGTGCCGAAGACGACCTCCAGCGTCATCTGGCCAGTGTCACCGGGGCTGGCGCCCGGCGGCACGTTCGGCACGAACACGACGTCCAGGAACGACGCGTCGAACGAGCCCTGGCCGCTGGACATGGCATCGAAGATCGGATCGCCGTCCACACCGTCGGGGGCATCCGTGCTGTAGAAATCGTTGTCGTTGGGGCCCGCCACGCTGGTGATGTCGTCGGCGGTGGTGAACAGCGCGCCGGACGTGAAGCCCAGGATGTTCGGGTCGAAGCTGGCCCCCGAACCGGTGGTGAAGCTGCCGGCCTGGTCCGCGCCGCCGCTGTAGGTGGCCGACACGATGGTCACGCCGTTGCCCAGGATGGTTTCCGCCAGCCCCACGGCGCCCACCGTGCCCACGGGTGTGAGCGTCAGGTCCAGCGCGTGCAGCCAGTTCTGGGGCGCCAGCTCGGCGGTGTCCACCGCGCCCAGCTGGGCCTCCAGCGTCCAGTCACCACCCAGTTCGGTGTGGCCGGTGGCGTCGGTCGAGGCGGCGACGTCTGCACCGGTCAGGTCGGCCCACAGGGCGAGCGCCTCCTGGCCTTCAGCGCCCGCGCCGTAGTCGCAGGCGTAGATGAGGATGTCGCCCTCGGGCGACAGGGCCTGGCCGATGGCCAGCAGCTCGTCCTGGTGCAGCCCCTGGATGGCATCCACGGTCACGGCCCCGCTGCCCAGCGAGAGGCTGCCGCTGTCACCGTGGCTCACGATGTGGATCGCGTCGATACCGGTGCGCCCGTCCAGTGCGTCGGCGATCTGGCCGATGCCGTCCTCGTCCAGGCTCAACACGATCACCTCGCGCCCGGGCGCGGCAAAGGCGGCGGGGTCGGGCACGCGGGCGTCCACGAACACCACTTCCTGGCGCTCGGTTGCATTGGGGGGCGTCGCCGGCGTGTCGTCCGATGGGCCGTCGGTCGATCCGGTGTCGGTGTCGGTGTCGCTGGCATCGGCGGACGGCGGTGCTTCGCCATCGTCGGACGGCGCGGGGGGTTCGACCGTCTCTGGGGTATCGGTGCTGGCGGTGGTGGATTCGACTTCGACTTCGACTTCGACTTCGACTTCGACTTCGACTTCGACTCCTGCGCCGGCTCCGATGCCCGGCGCGGCATCGTCATCGGAGGCCGTGGCCGCCGGTGCTGGCACCTCGTCTTCCGCCTCGCTCGGCGCAGAAGCGGGTGCGGGTGCGGGTGCAGGTGCGGGCGATTCCGGCTCCGCCTCCACCGCCGGTTCGGGCGCTTCGGCCGGCGCCGACGCCGGCTCCATCACCGTGACGGCCAGTGCCCCGTCAAAAACAATGCGGGGCTCCAGCGCCCGGGGTGTGCTCAGGCGCCGGGGCGGCACGCGCCGCTCCACAGCCGACGTGGCCACCGTGAACGGGCGTGCCACAGCGCCCTCGGGCGCCGCACCGAGGCGACCCGGGCTTTGCGGCCTTTGTGTCTTGCGTGTCTGGTCCATGCGAGTGCCTTTGCGTCGGCTCCAAACCGCCCCATGCAGACCATGGGGTGCGCCAGCGCAGTTTCCCTCTCAGCATGATGCCCTCGGCCGGCGCATCCGATCCATCCAAAAGACCGTGAAGAAGCACCCAACTCCTTGTTTTTGCTCACAAAATGCCGACGCGCCCTCAGCCGCCGGAGAGCGCGGCCGAGGTGTGCCGCACCATGTCCAGAAACGCCAGCAGCGCGGGCTGTTGCCCGCCGTCCTTGGAAAGGCAGTGGGTGTCGTAGGGCAACAGCGGTCGGGCCAGCGGGCGGAACACCACCCCCGGCAGCCCCGCCTGGGCCAGCGCCGCCGGCACCAGCCCGACGCCCAGCCCCTGGCCGATGACCGACACCACGCTCAGCCAGTGCTGCAGCTCCAGCCGCAGCTCGGGCTCGTAACCGGCGTCGGCGCAGGCCGCCAGGATGCGGTCGTGGTAATCCGCCGACACCGCCCGCGAGACGATGGCAAACGGTTCGCCCTGCAAGCGGTCCAGCGACAGGCTCTGCGCCTGCGCGGCGGCGTGGTGCGCCGGCAGGCAGGCCATGAACGGCTGGCTCGACACCAGGATCTGCGAAAAACCCTTGGGCACCCGCGTGGTGTGCACGAAGCCCACGTCCAGCCGGTCGTGCACCAGGTCGATCAACTGTTCGCTGGAACTGAGCTCGCGCAACACCAGCCGCAGGCCGGGGTGGGCCTGGCCAAACGCCTGCAGCATCTGCGGCAAGCCACGGTAGAGCACCGCGCCAGCAAACCCGATCTGCAACTGCCCCGCCAGGCCCTGCGCCACGTCCCGCGCCTGGCGCGCGGCCTCATTGGCCCCGTCCAGCAGCGCCCGGGCCGCCGGCAAGAACGCCTGCCCCGCCGCCGTCAGTGCCACGCCCCGGCTGTTGCGGGTGAACAGCTGCGCGCCCACCGAGGCCTCCAGCTGCTGGATGTTCAATGACAGCGGCGGCTGCGTCATCGCCAGCCGCTGGGCCGCACGGCCAAAGTGCAGCTCTTCGGCGAGCACGGTGAAACAGCGCAGGTGGCGGAATTCCATGGATACAGGTTTTGTATTGAACAATCGGCAATCAATATTAGACAGCTATTCATACCATCGCCACAATCCAATCCATTCTTCTTGCGCGATCACATCAACACCGTTCGCCCTGAGCCTGTCGAAGGGCTCAACACACTTTCCACATCCCACCGGAGACACGCACCATGGCATCGAGCAAAAACACCTTCAGCTGGGAAGACCCGTTCCACCTCAGCGCCCAGCTCAGCGACGACGAGCGCCAGGTGCAGGACGCCGCCCGCGCCTACTGCCAGGAAAAGCTGCTGCCCCGCGTCACCGAGGCCTTCCGCCACGAGAAGACCGACATCGCCATCTTCCGCGAGATGGGCGAGCTCGGCCTGCTCGGCCCCACCATCCCCGAGCAGTACGGCGGCGCCGGCCTGAACTACGTCTGCTACGGCCTGGTGGCGCGCGAAGTGGAGCGCGTGGACTCCGGCTACCGCAGCATGATGAGCGTGCAAAGCTCGCTGGTCATGGTGCCGATCAACGAGTTCGGCACCGAAGCCCAGAAGCAGAAATACCTGCCCAAGCTGGCCACCGGCGAATGGATCGGCTGCTTCGGCCTGACCGAACCCAACCACGGCAGCGACCCCGGCAGCATGGTCACCCGCGCCAAGAAGGTGGACGGCGGCTACAGCCTCAGCGGCGCCAAGATGTGGATCACCAACAGCCCCATCGCCGACGTGTTCGTGGTCTGGGCCAAAGACGACGGCGGCCAGATCCGCGGCTTCATCCTGGAAAAGGGCTGGAAGGGCCTGAGCGCCCCCGCCATCCACAGCAAGGTCGGCCTGCGCGCCAGCATCACCGGCGAGATCGTGATGGACGAGGTCTTCGTGCCCGAAGAAAACGCCTTCCCCGACGTGCGCGGCTTGAAAGGCCCGTTCACCTGCCTGAACAGCGCGCGCTACGGCATCGCCTGGGGCGCGCTCGGCGCGGCCGAAGACTGCTACTTCCGCGCCCGCCAGTACGTGCTGGACCGCCAGCAGTTCGGCCGCCCGCTCGCCGCCAACCAGCTGATCCAGAAAAAGCTGGCCGACATGCTGACCGAAATCAGCCTCGGCCTGCAGGGCTGCCTGCGCCTGGGCCGCATGAAGGACGAGGGCACGGCGTCGGTGGAACTGACCAGCATCCTCAAGCGCAACAGCTGCGGCAAGTCGCTGGACATCGCCCGCCTGGCGCGCGACATGATGGGCGGCAACGGCATCAGCGATGAGTTCGGCGTGGCCCGCCACCTGGTGAACCTGGAGGTGGTGAACACCTACGAGGGCACGCACGATGTGCATGCGCTGATTCTGGGGCGGGCGATCACGGGGATTGCGGCGTTTTCGAATTGATTGGGGTCACTCCGCCAAACAAGAAGGGCTGCCATTGGCAGCCCTTCTTGTTGAGGTAGAACGCACCATGAAAATAAAAAAACGGGGGCGCAGACGGGAAGCACCATTCCAAAATCCACTTACGCCGTCAGCGCCTTCTTGATCGCATCCCTGGCCTGCTTGCCTTCGGGGATAGGCATCAACGGGTACACATGCAGCATGTTTTCTGCCGCCTCGAAATGCAGCGGAATGCCCGCCGCTCTGGCCAATTGCGAAAAGCGTATCGCATCACCATGTGCTGCGTCATGAGTGCCGCTGAACATCGTCATCGGCCCAAGCTTGTCAAGCTTTCCAAACATGGGACTGACCAATGGGTCGCTCAGATGCAGATCACCACGCCACAGATTGGCGGCCGCCCGTATCCCTGGCAACGCGAGCATCGGGTCAAGTGGCTCAATCTGTTTGATGAGTGGGTCCGTGAAATGGAGGTCCAGGGCCGGTGAAATCAAAATCGTGTTGCTGAAGGCCGGCTCGCCATGATCTCGGCGTTGCATGGCAACGGCCAGCGCGATGTTCGCCCCGGCCGAATCACCAATGATGAAGTTTCCGCCTGCACCCGTGTTGGCACACACCTCCATGGCGAGCTCGGCAATCTGAGGAACAACGGTGCAGGCCGTTCCGGTCGGTGCGAGCGGATATATCGGTACCAGGAATCGTGTGCTCGTTGCCGCGACCAATTCAGCAATCAGTTTCCAGTGCGCCGACGTGATTTCGCGAATCCAGGCGCCGCCGTGAACGTAGATCGCACAACGCGTCGGCGTTGAGTTTTTGGGCTTGACCTCATAAACGGGCCAGCCGTGCCTACGTGTAACGCTCAATGCGAGAGATTTTTCCATCTTCTTTGGCGGACAGTAGCTGGTGGGCCGCAATGCCAGCTCAGCAACATGGGCCAGTGTCGCTTCTTCGGTGCTGAAAATTTTTTTGGAGCCGCGCATCAGCATCAGCGGCGGCATGAGCCTGCTCAGAAAACTCGGCATGTGAATTCACACTCCTTCGCAGTGGCCGTCAATGTTGGGGCTGCCAGGGCCAACGACATGCCCGCCCAAAACATGAAGAACGCGGGGAATGATAGGCCAGGCAATCAGACACATGTGGTGGCATCCGAAGCACCGACAAGAAGCGACACAAACACCGCAATGCGCTCCACACATGGCTCAGGCCGGGCCTGAAGCAGAAAATGCGGCCCATCGATTTCGGCCACTTGAATCCCCGGCAACACGCTCTGCATTTCGACCAACACCGCGGAAGGCACTACCAGATCACGGCTTGCCTGCAGATACAACACAGGTACCCGTATATCGGCCAACTGACTGCGAACATCCACCAACAGCACTGCCCGCGCGCGCGCTCGCAACACGGCAACGGAGCACTTGTTCATGGCCTGCCGGATGCGATCTGCCCACGAAGCATCGGCCTCAACCCCCAGCAAGCAGCGCGAAAGAAGGCCCATCGGCACAGCGCGCACCGGCGCCCAGCGCGTGAGCCCCAGCAAAGGTTTGAGGACTGGTCGGGGATTCCGCGCAAACGTGGCACACAGCACCACACCGTTTCGCCAATCACTCAACGCCTGAGCAGCCGTGTCCAAAATCCTGCGTCGGCCCGTCCACGGTATACACCCAGGTGTTGCCGTCAACCTGCCTGCGCTCCCGCGTCCAGCGTTGCCGCGTGTGGTCCTGCCAGCCTTGCTGGTCGGCCTGTGCGTTCGGCAGGATAGCGATGGTCATTGTGGCGCTCAGCGCTGCTGACGCCACGCGCGAGTTGCCCGCGGATGCTTCAACCGAGAGGCCCAGGCTGACGGTGCTGCAACGTCAGCAGGTGGTGTGCAACCCGGCCAGGGCCAAGGCACCGGACCACGGCCTCCCGTGCTGGACGGCGCTCACACGGTCATCGGATGGCCGCCGTGCGCAAGCTGGTTTGCCCGGATGCGTGCACGCGTCTCACTTGGCGGCACAATCCCGTTCACCCCAACCAGGCCGTGTCACCGGAGCAACGGCCCGGGTTACCGACCTCCGAGATCACAAAAGGACTCCCGTGAAAATTCTGTTGGCGGTCTGCTGCATGGCCTACCGGACGGGCGCGGAGCTGTTCGTGCACGACGTTTCCCTGGCCCTGCACCGGCGTGGTCACTCGGTGGTCGTCTATGCGCCCATCATGGGCGATATGGTGGACGGGCTGCGCCAGCGCTGCATCGCNTGCGTGGTCGACCTGAAGCAGATCGCCGATGCGCCCGACCTCATCATCGGCAACACGCGCGACGACACGGTGGCCTGCCTGGCGCATTTCCTGGGTGTTCCGGCGATCTCCATCTGCCACGACCGCACCGCGTCCCATGGACAGCCGCCGCTCTTCACGCGGGTGCGGCGCTACGCCGCGGTGGACGCCAACTGCGCCGAGCGCCTGTCGCTGGAAAGCGGCATCCCGTCCGCCGGCATCGCCATCGTGTCCAACGGGGTCGATCTGCAGCGGTTCCGCCCCCGGCCGCCTTTGCCAGAGCGGCCACGGCGGGCGGCCATCTTCAGCAACTACGCGACCGAGAGCCCGGACACGCGCGCCATCCGCTCGGCCTGCGAGTCCCTGGGCCTGTCGCTGGAGGTCATTGGCCAGGGCGTCGGCCGCCAGGCGGCGGCGCCCGAGGAGGTGCTGGGGGAATTCGATCTGGTGTTCGCCAAGGCGCGCTGCGCCATGGAGGCCATGGCGGTGGGTTGCGCCGTCATTTTGCTGAACGAGGGCATGGGTCTGGCCGGTCTGGTGACGACCGACCAGATGCGGGAATGGCACCGCTGGAATTTTGGCCGCCGGCTGATGCAGGCGCCCATCGACCACGACACGGTCCAGCGCGAGGTGCTCCGCTACGACGTGGCCGATGCCGCCCGCGTCAGCGACTACGTGCGCACCCACGTGTCGCTGGAGGCCACCACCGATGCCATTGAATCCCTGGCCCGCGAGGTGCTCCAGGCCGAGCCCGGGCTGCCGGCCATCGACCCGCGAGACGAGTTGCGCGAATTCGCCCGCCACGTCGCCGACAACCTCGTGCCCTTCGGTACCCCTCAGGTGGCGGTGCAGACCGGCATGTTGATGGCGCATGCGCAGGCGCTGGAATCGCGTCTGGCCACGGTGGCCTCGGGCGCGTCCACCACACAAGCGGAACTGCAGCAGGCCAATGCCCGGGCGGCCGAGCTCGAACGGCAGCTCCAGGACCTGCAAGGCGCCAACGCCCAGGCGGCCGACCTCGAACGGCAGTTGCAGCAGGACCTGCACGGGGCCAGGCATCGGGCGGCCGAGCTCGAACAGCAGATTCGCGCCCTGCGTGACAGCCGGTCCTGGCGCCTGACCGCGCCGCTGCGCTGGTTGCGCAGCAACTTTCCAAAACCATGACGGTCCTTGCCCCATGAAACCCCTGCTCCTCATTGCCCACCCCGGACACGAACTGCGCGTTTTCGAATGGGTCCACCGGGCGCGCCCTCTCGTGGTGATGCTGACCCATGGGGACGGCTCCATCGGACAACCCAGGCTGGACGACAGCCGGCGCCTGCTCGCCCGTTGGGGGGTGGAGGTGCGCAGCGACTGGCTGAGCCCGGTGTCGGATTCGGTGGTCTATCAGGCGCTGCTGGGTACCGGGGCCTCGCCGTTTCAGGACTGGCTCGACCGGCTCACCCAGGCCGCACTGGACGCCGACATCGACACCGTGGTGGCCGACGAGGCGGAGGGCTACAACCCCTCGCACGACCTCTGTCGGGTGCTGGCCAACCGCNTGGTCATGCGCTTGCGCGAGGCCGGGCGCGAGGTGCGCAACCTGGAAATACCGCTGGTGGGGCANCCCTGCGATCCCGCGCGCGACGAGCAGGTCGAGATCGAGGTGCGCCTGACGGAGGCCGAACNCCAGCACAAGCTGGNGCAGATGCTGGACTANGCCCGGCGCTGCAGCCCGGTCCTGCTGGTTGAAGTGCAGACCATGCTCGACAGCTTCGGAACGCAGGCCTTTGCGCGCGAGTGTCTCTACCCCGCTTCCCGCACGCCCTACGAAGAGGGGCGCCTGCCCGACACCTTGCCGTATTTCGAACGCGTGGGGGAAGAACGGCGGGCAGCGGGCATCTACAAGGACGTGATCCGGTCCCGGCACCTGCTTCGCCTGGTGACCGGCGTGGGCGACCCGGGCTGAGCCGCGACGATGAGCCCCCGTACCCGCATCGCCGTGCTGGGATTTGGCCGTTTTGGCCAGGTGCATGCCAGGCGCGCACGCGCTCACCCCGCTTACGAGGTGGTGTGTGTGGTCGACCCCGACCCGCAGGCCCGGGCCGCCGCGCTGGCCCAGGGCTTTGATGCGATCGCCTCCCTCGATGCCTTGCCCGAAAAGGTGCAGGCCGCCGCGGTGGTCACGCCGGCCGACACCCACGCCGACCTGGTGGTGGCGTTGCTGCGGCGCGGCGTCGACGTGCTGGTCGAAAAACCCATGGCCGAGAGCGAGCAGGCCATCGACGCCATGCTGGACGCCGCCCGGATCACCGGCCGGCGGCTCTTCATCGGTCACATCGAGCGGTTCAACGAGGCGCTGAGTGACCCGCCCTGGGACCGTGCGCCCAGCCGGCTGGCCTTCCGTCGCCAGTCCCGCCTGCAGGGCTCGGCCCGATCCGTGGTGCTCGATCTGATGGTGCACGACCTGGACCTGGCGTCCCACCTGCTGGGCTGTGGGGCCGACCCCTTTCTGATCCTCGACGTGCAGGCGCAGGCAGACGGCGTGCAGGTGAAGGCACGGATGGGTGGCACGCGCGTGGATTTTCACGCCCGGCATGGGGTGGAGGCCTCGTGCGCCACCATGGGCTGGGGCGACGGCGATGCATGGACCGAACTGCCACTGTCCAACCGAGCGGAGCTTGCGCAGACCGATGCCTTGACGCGGCAGTACACCGCTTTTCACCACATGCTGCAGGGCCAGCATTCGCCGCTGGCGGATGCGCAGGAAGGTGCCACCGCCGCCCGCCGGGCGCTGGCCATCGTGTCCAAGCTATGAGCGTGCCCTTTTTCCGCAGCCCCTGGAAGGAACCGGAGGCCGCCGATCGCGTGTCGACCGCCTGGACCCGGGTGCTGGACAGCGGCTGCTACATCCTCGGGCCCGCCGTGCAGCGCTTCGAGACCGCCTTGGCCCGGCGACTGGGCCCTCGCCAGGTGGTGGGCGTGAACTCGGGCACCGATGCCCTGGTGCTCGCCCTGCGGTTGCTGGACCTCAAGCCTGGCGACGAAGTCGTGTTGCCCAGCTACACCTTCTTCGCCTGTTTCGAGGCCGTGCTGCGGTCCGGCGCGCAGCCGGTGTTGTGCGACTCCGCGCCGGACGATTTCATCGCGCGCGCGCAGGAGGTGGCGGCGAAGCTGACACCACGAACACGCGCGGTGCTGGCGGTCCCGTTGTTCGGCGACGCCAGCGCCTTGCCCGGCATCGCCCAGCTGTGCCATGACAACGGGCTGATCCTGGTGGAGGACGCCGCGCAGGCGCTGGGCGCGCATGCCTGGGCGCCCGACAGGGGCCGGGTGCCCGTCGGCGGCTGGGGCGATCTGAGCACCATGAGCTTCTATCCCACCAAGACGCTGGGCGCGATCGGCGATGCCGGTGCACTGAGCAGCGCGCGCCCAGAGCTGATCGAGCGCGCGCTGTCGCTGCGCAACCATGGCCTGAGCGGATCGCTCCACGCGGAGGTCGGCTACAACAGCCGGATGGACGCCCTGCAGGCCGAGGTGCTGCTGCTGGGGCTGGAGTTCCTTGACGGCTGGCTGGCCAGGCGCCAGGCCATCGCCCGGCNCTACCTGGCGGGTCTGTCGGNCCTCCAGGGCATGANCTTGCCCGCCGACCGCGAGGGCCACGCGTGGAACTGCTTTGTTCTTCGCTGTGCGCGGCGCGGNGATGTGCNGGCGCGCCTCGCCGAGGCTGGGGTGGAAACCAAGATCTANTACGAACGGCCCATCCACCGGCAGCCGGCTTGCCGGNCCCCGTTCGGCGAGATGGATCTGCCCCACGCCAGTGCGCACGCCCGTGAGGCCTTGGCGCTGCCCATTTTTCCCGGCATGCACGAGGTGGAGGTGGAGCGCGTGATCGCCGCGGTGCGGCAGGCCGTCGTTTAGCCCCGACCGCCAAAGACAGGGGCGCCCACCCATGCGCTCCGCCACGGGCCACCGGCACTGGCGGACCAGCACCGACGCCACGAGCCGGACGATCCGTCAGGCGCTTGACGACATGGCCAACCCGAACACCCAGTACACGCCAATCCCCATCTGCACCCCGAAGGCGGTGAACCGGGCCTTCACGGCGGCGGGCGACGTGGAGGCAAGGTGGATGAGGGACTGGACGACCCGGGCCGCCAGCAGCCACCAGGCCAGCGGGTCGGTGACGGCCGAGCGGTCCGCGACGACGGCAATGAGCATGAGCCCGCCGAAGATGGGCAGGCCTTCGAGGCAGTTCGCGTGCGCCCGGGCCAGGCGCTGCATGAAGGGGGAGAGGTTCGAGTTCTCCGGGTTGAACCCGTTGGCGGGCACCGCGCCCCTCAGCACGAGCCAGGAGCGGATGCCCTCCATGAGCACCAGCAGGCCCAAGGTCCAGGCGATGAATCCGAGAAGCGCTTGCAGTGTGATGCTCATGGAACGGGCTCCCGGCCGATGGCGTGGGCGACCTGCCACGGGGAACCATGCAGCCTGACGAAATGTATCCCCAAGCCCTTGGCTGGCACACATTCTGTTAGCGTCCGGGCATGGCCCTCTCGCTCGATTTCCTCGCCCTGCCCTTGATGGTGGCCGCGTCGCTGGTGTTCATCAGCGTGCTGGCCGGCGTGTTGTCCACGCGCAAGGGGTTCTCCTTTCTGCTGGTGTTCCTGCTGGTGGGCACGCTGGCCGGCGAAGACGGCCCCGGCGGGCTGGTGTTCGACGACTTTGGCCTGGCCTTCTGGGTGGGCAACGTGGCGCTGGCGGTGATCCTGCTCGACGGCGGGCTGCGCACCGACTTCACCACGTTTCGCACCGGTTTGAGGCCTTCGCTGCTGCTGGCCACGCTGGGCGTGCTGGTGTGCACCGCCATCACCGGGGCCGCGGCACACTGGCTGCTGGATCTGAACTGGCCGCTGGCGCTGCTGGTGGGCGCCATCGTCGGCTCCACCGACGCGGCCGCCGTGTTTTCGATGCTCAAGTCGTCCGGTGTGCGGCTCAACGAGCGCGTGGCCGCCACGCTGGAGATCGAGTCCGGCATGAACGACCCGATGGCTGTCTACCTCACGCTCACGTTCATCGGGGTGGCGCTGGCCGCCGCGGCGGCGCCCGGTGTGGGCGGTGGGCTGGACGCGGTGGAGGTGCTGCGCTCGCTGCTGCAGCAGTTTGGCTGGGGCGCCGCGCTGGGGCTGTGCAGCGGTTTCGCGCTGGCCGAGCTGCTCAAGCGCCTGGGGCGCGGCGCCTACGGCAGCGGGGGCATCCGTGCGCTGCTGGTGGTGTCGGGCGGGCTGGCGGTGTTCGGCGCCACCACCTGGCTCGGGGGTTCGGGTTTTCTGGCGGTGTACGCCATGGGGGTGGTCACGGGCAACCAGGCGCGGCGCCAGGTGCGCGCGGCGCTCTCGGCCATGGACGGCTACGCCTGGCTGTCGCAGGCGGGCATGTTCCTGTTGCTGGGCCTGCTGGTCACGCCGTCGGCGCTGCTGCGCACGCTGTGGCCGGCGCTGGGCGTGTCGCTGGTGCTGATGCTGGTGGCCCGGCCGCTGTCGGTCTGGCTCTGCCTGGCGCCGCTGCGCTTCAACCTGCGCGAGATGACCTTCATCTCCTGGGTGGGCCTGCGCGGCGCGGTGCCCATCGTGCTGGCGGTGTTCCCGCTGATGGCGGGCGTGCCGGGCGCACCGACGTTTTTCAACGTGGCCTTTGTGGTGGTGCTCACCTCGCTGCTGCTGCAGGGCTCGACCATCGCCTGGAGCGCGACCCGCCTGGGCGTGACCCTGCCCGACCCGCAAGACGCGGCGCAGGCCCGGCTGGTCTACGGCGACTTCGTGATCGACGCGGCCACCCCCATGGACCAGCTGTGCGCGTTCTATGGCCTGCCCGTGCCCACCGATCCGTCGCAGACCCTGGGCCAGTGGCTGAACGACGAGCTCAACCGCCCCCCGGTGGTGGGCGACAGCGCGATGCTCGGCGCGGCCGAACTGAGCGTGCGCCAGATGGACGGCGCCCAGATCGCGCAGGTGGGCATCAAACTGGGGTGACCGCGCACCGGATATATTACCCGGGTGATATTGACATTCCATTTATACCCGGGTAATAATTCGGCATGTTCACGCCCGAATCCCCCACCCCCGCACCAGCCCCCACGGCCTGGATCGCCTTTGACGGCCACACCCGGATCGCGCACGGCGCGCCCCACGAGGTGGTGGCCGCGCTCCACGCCCTGGCCGGGCGCACGCCCACCCTGCAGCCGCTGGTGTTTGACGCCCGCAGCAGCGAGCGCATCGAGCTGAATCTGCGCGCGCCCCTGGCGACCCTGCTGGAAAGCCTGCCCGCCCAACCCGTCGAACCGGCGGACCCGCCGCCCGAACCCCACCGCGGGCCGGGGCGCCCCAAGCTGGGCGTGACCGCCCGCGAGGTGACGCTGTTGCCGCGCCACTGGGACTGGCTGGCCAGCCAGCCAGGGGGCGCTTCGGTGGCGCTGCGCAAGCTGGTGCAGCTGGCCATGCGCGAAAGCCGCGAGCGCGACCAGGCGCGCGAGGCCACCGAGGCGGCGTACCGCTTCATGTCGGTCCTGGCCAGCAGCCTGCCCGGCTTCGAGGAAGCGAGCCGCGCGCTCTTCGCGGGCGAGCTGGTGCGGCTGGAACACCTCGTGGGCCCCTGGCCCGCCGACGTGCGCGACCACCTGCTCACGCTGGCGCGGCGCGCCCTCGCCCCGCTGCCGGATGCGGCGCAACAGACCGCGTGAATCCACTGGCTGCGTTGACATCCGTGGGGCGACCCACTACATTACTGACCAGTCAGTCATTAGATAAATGAATACTCCCCCCATCACCACCAAACGCGAACGCCGCAAGGAGGCGCGCCCGGGCGAACTGCTGGACGCCGCGCTGGCCCTGTTCGTGGAAAAAGGCTTTGCCGCCACGCGGGTGGAAGAGGTCGCGGCGCGCGCGGGCGTGTCCAAGGGCACGCTGTTCCTGTATTTCCCGAGCAAGGAAGATCTGTTCAAGGCGGTGGTGCGCGAGACCATCGCCGGGCGCTTCACCGAATGGAACGAGGAGCTGGAGGCCTTCGACGGCAGCAGCGCCGAACTGGTGCGCTATTGCATGCACACCTGGTGGGAGCGCATCGGCATGACGGCCGCCTCTGGCATCACCAAGCTGGTGATGAGCGAGGCCGGCATGTTTCCCGAAATCGCGGCGTTCTACCAGCAGGAGGTGATCGGCCCCGGCCACGACCTGCTCAAACGCGTCCTGCAGCGNGGCATCGACCGCGGNGAGTTCCGGCNCATGGAGCTNGAATACGCGATCTACAGCCTGATCGCGCCCATGATCTTCCTGCTGATGTGGAAACACTCCATGGCGCCGTGTTGTCCGCCGAGCCAGCAGATCGATCCCGTGGGTTTCATTGACAGCCAGGTCAGCCTGCTGCTGCACGGCATGCTGTCCCGGCCCGCCGCACCAGCCACCGAAACCCCCAGCCGCACCGCCGCACCATGAACCACCGCCCTTCCCGCTCAACCTGGATCAAATGGCTGCTGCTGGCCGCGCTGGTGCTGGCCGTGGCGCTGGGCCTGCTGCGCGCGTTCAACAAACGCCAGACCCAGACCGAAGCCGCGACCACGGCGGCCAAGGCCCTGCAGCAGGCCCCGGTGTACGAACTCTCGCCACAGGACGTGGTGAGCGTGCAGACGCTGGCACTGAACCAGGCGGTGGGGGTCTCGGGTTCGCTCAAGGCGCTGCAGACCGCGGCCATCAAGGCCAAGGTCGCCGGAGAGCTGCAGGGCCTGGAAAAGCGCGAAGGCGAAGCGGTGCGCGCCGGTGAGGTGGTGGCGCGCATCGACAGCACCGAAGCCCAGGCACGCGTGCGCCAGGCGCAACAGCAGGCCCAGGCCGCGCTGGCGCAGGTGGGCATCGCCCGCCGCGCGCTGGAGAACAACCAGTCGCTGGTGAAGCAGGGTTTCATCTCGGCCACCGCGCTGGAGACCAGCAGCAACAACCTGGCCGCCGCCGAGGCCAACCACCAGGCCGCGCTGGCCGCGCTGGACATCGCGCGCAAGGCGCTGGGCGACACCACGCTGCGCTCGCCGCTGACCGGCCAGGTCTCGGCCCGGCTGGTGCAGAACGGCGAACGCGTGGGCCTGGACGCCCGCATCCTGGACGTGGTCGATCTCTCGGGCTTCGAACTGGAAGCCGCACTCGCCCCGGCCGATGCCGTGAGCGTGGCCGCCGGCCAGAAAGCCCGGCTCAGCGTGGAAGGCCTGGCCCAGCCGGTGGACGCCACCGTGGCACGCATCAACCCCAGCGTGCAGGCGGGCAGCCGCAGCGTGCTGGTCTACCTGCGCGTGCCCGCCGTGACCGGCATGCGCCAGGGCCTGTTCGCGCAGGGTCAGATCGTCACCGGCGAGATCAACGCGCCAGCGGTGCCCCTCTCGGCCGTGCGCAACGACAAGCCCCAGCCCTACATCCAGATCGTCCAGGACGGCAAGATCGCCCATGTGCCCGTCACGCTGGGCCGGCAGGGCCTGCTCGACGGCGAACCCATGCTGGTGATCGACGGCGTGACGCTCGCGCCCGTGGGCACCACGCTGCTGCGCGTGCAGGTCGGCCTGATCCGCGAAGGCACGGCCGTGAAGCTGGCGCCCGCCGCGACCACGGCCACGATGCCTCCCGTCGCCGCGGCGGCCACCCACTGAGCGCGCCCCATGTGGTTCACCCGGATTTCCCTGCGCAACCCGGTCTTCGCGACCATGGTGATGCTGGCCCTGCTGGTGCTGGGGCTGTTCTCGTTCCAGCGTCTGAAGGTCGACCAGTTCCCCAACATCGACTTCCCCGTGGTGGTGGTCACCACCGAATACCCCGGCGCCTCGCCCGAGATCGTGGAGAGCGAGGTCACGAAGAAGGTCGAGGAATCGGTCAACGCGATCGCGGGCGTGAACACGCTCACCTCGCGCAGCTACGAAGGCCAGTCGGTCGTCATCATCGAATTCCAGTTGCACATCGACGGGCGCAAGGCGGCCGAAGACGTGCGCGAGAAGATCGCTATCCTGCGCCCGACCTTCCGCGACGACGTGAAGGAACCGCGCGTGCTGCGCTTCGACCCGGCGGCGCGTTCGATCTGGTCCGTCGCGGTGATTCCCGAAGCCGTGAACAGCAAGACGCCGAGCGCGGTGGAGCTCACGACCTGGGCCGAACAGACGCTCAAGAAGCGGCTGGAGAACGTGCGCGGCGTGGGCTCGGTCACGCTGGTGGGCGGCTCGCGCCGGGCGGTCAACATCGACCTGGACCCGGCCGCCATGGAAGCGCTGGGCATCACCGCCGAGCAGATCACCACCGCGGTGCGCAACGAAAACCAGGACCTGCCGGTGGGCACGCTCAAGACCGCCGAGCGCGACCGTGTGGTGCAGGTGCTCTCGCGGCTGCAGGACCCGAAAGACTTTGAGTCCATCATCGTCGCCCGCCGCGGCGGCAGCCCGGTGCATCTGGCCCAGGTGGCGCGCGTGAGCGATGCCACCGAAGAGGTGGAGAGCCTGGCGCTCTACAACGGCCAGCGCACGCTGCTGCTGCAGGTGCAGAAGGCGCAGGACGAAAACACCATCGCCGTCACCGACGGACTCAAGGCCGCCGTCACATCACTCAGCGCCGAGCTGCCGCCGGGCCTGCGGCTCGAACAGATCGCCGACGGCTCGCGGCCGATCCGAGTGTCGGTGGACAACGTTCGCCGCACACTGATCGAAGGCGCGCTGCTCACGGTGCTGATCGTGTTCCTGTTCCTGAACTCGTGGCGCTCGACCGTGATCACGGGCCTGACGCTGCCGATCTCGGTGATCGGCACCTTCTTCTTCATGAACCTGTTCGGCTTCACCATCAACATGATCACGCTGATGGCGCTCACGCTGTCGGTGGGTCTGCTGATCGACGACGCCATCGTGGTGCGCGAAAACATCGTGCGCCACGTGCAGATGGGCAAGCGCCCGTTCGACGCCGCCATGGACGGCACGCAGGAGATCGGCCTGGCCGTGCTGGCGACCACGCTGTCCATCGTGGCGGTGTTCCTGCCCATCGGTTTCATGGGCGGCATCATCGGCAAGTTCTTCCACGAGTTCGGCATCACCATGGTGGCGGCGGTGCTGATCTCGATGTTCGTGAGCTTCACGCTCGACCCGATGCTGTCGTCGGTGTGGCACGACCCCGAGATCGAAAAACACGGTCACCACCTCGCGCCCGTGTCGCTGTACGACCGGACCATTGGCCGCGTCACCGGCTGGTTCGACCGCGTGCAGGACGACCTGACCGAGGCCTACCAGGGCACGCTGCGCTGGTCGCTGAAGCACAAGCTGGCCACGCTGGGCCTGGCGCTGGCCATCTTCGTGGGCAGCCTGTTCATGGTGCCGCTGCTGGGCACCGAGTTCGTGCCCAAGGCCGACTTCTCCGAAACCTCGCTCTCCTTCCACACGCCGGTGGGCTCCTCGCTCGAGGCCACCGAGGCCAAGACGCGGCAGGTCGAAGCGATCCTGCGCGAATTCCCCGAGGTGAAGTACACGTTGTCCACCCTCAACACCGGCAACGCGCAAGGCACCATGTACGCCAGCGTCTACGTGCGCCTGGTGGACCGCCAGGAGCGCAGCCTGAATGCCGACGCCATGGCCGCGAAGCTGCGCGAGCGCCTGCGCACCGTGCCGGGCATCACCGTCACCCACGCCGGCCTGCTCGATCCGGTGGGCGGCAACAAGCAGATCGAGTTTTCGCTGCAGGGCGACGATCTGGCTGAGCTGGAGCGGCTGATGAAACAGGTGATGGAACGCGTCCGGCCCATCGTGGGCCTGGTCGATCTGGACGCCAGCATCAAGCCCGACAAGCCCACCGTGGACGTGCGCCTGCGGCGCGAAATCGCGTCAGACGCCGGGCTCAGCGCCGCCAGCGTGGCCAGCAGCCTGCGCACCCTGGTCGCCGGCCAGACGGTGGGCAACTGGCGCGCGGCCGACGGCGAGAGCTACGACGTGAACGTGCGCCTGGCGCCCGAACAGCGGGCGCGCACCAGCGACCTGGAGCAACTGCCCTTCGTGGTGGGCAGCGCCGCCGACGGCACGGCGCGCGTGGTGCGCCTGGGCCAGGTGGCGCAGGTGGTGGAATCCACCGGGCCGAACCAGATCAACCGCCGCAACCTCAACCGCGAGGTGGCGATCAACGCCAACGTGTACGGCCGCTCGGCCGGCGAGGTGTCGGCCGAGATCCGCCAGGTGCTCGACAGCATCGCGTTCCCGCCCGGCTACCGCTACGAGTTCGGCGGCTCGACCAAGAACATGCAGGAGTCGTTCGGCTACGCGGTCTCGGCGCTCGCGCTGGCCATCATCTTCATCTACATGATCCTGGCCAGCCAGTTCCAGAGCTTCCTGCAACCGCTGGCGCTCATGACCTCGCTGCCGCTCACGCTGATCGGCGTGGTGCTCACGCTGCTGATGTTCGGCTCGTCCATGAGCATGTTCTCGGTGATCGGCATCGTGCTGCTGATGGGCCTGGTGACGAAAAACGCCATCCTGCTGGTGGACTTCGCCATCCGCGCACGCCGCGGACTGGACGGCGCGGCGCCGCTGGACCGCGAAAACGCCCTGCTGATGGCGGCCCGTGTGCGGCTGCGCCCCATCCTCATGACCACCATGGCCATGGTGTTCGGCATGGTGCCGCTGGCCTTCGCGCTCACCGAAGGTTCGGAGCAGCGCGCGCCCATGGGCCAGGCCGTGATCGGGGGTGTCATCACCTCGTCGCTGCTGACGCTGGTGGTGGTGCCCGTGGTCTACTGCTACATGGACGATCTGGCCCAGTGGCTGCGCCGCGTGCTGGGCGGCCGCTCCAGCGCGCAGACCCCACCTGTCAGCGGGTCGGCGGCCAGCGCTCAGTAAAATGCATCAGGATCGGCTAATATACCCACCGGAGTATCAAACATGACTTCTCAGACCCCCCTCAGTTTCGACCAGGCGCGCTTCAACATGATCGAGCAGCAGATCCGCCCCTGGGAGGTGCTCGACGCCCAGGTGCTGGAGCTGCTGGCGCGGGTGCACCGCGAAGATTTCGTGCCCGTCGCCCACAAGGCCCTGGCCTTCGCCGACATGGAGCTGCCGCTGACGCATCCGGCCGTGGACGGCCAATCCATGCTCGCGCCGTGCGTGGAAGCGCGCCTGCTGCAGGACCTCGCGATCCAGCCGACCGACAAGGTGCTGGAAATCGGCGCCGGCAGTGGCTTCATGGCCGCCCTGCTGGCCAGCCTGGCGCAGCGCGTGGTATCGCTCGAAATCGACCCCGACCTGGCCCGCACCGCCCGCGAGAACCTGCAGAAGGCCGGGTTCACCAACGCCGACGTGCGCGTGGCCGATGCCGCCGCCAACGGTTTCGCCGCCTGCGCCGCCGAAGCGCCGTGGAACGTGATCCTGCTCAGCGGCTCGGTCGCCGAAGTGCCGCCCGCCCTGCTCGCGCTGCTGGCCCCCGGTGGCCGGCTGGCCGCCATCGTCGGCCACGAGCCGGTCATGCGCGCCACCTTCGTCACGCGCACCGGCGACGCTTCGTACGTCACCGCCCAGCCCTGGGACACCGTGGCCCCGCGGCTGCGCAACTTCCCCGAACCGTCGCGCTTCCAGTTCTGACGCCATGATCTCGATCCACCCCGCCCAACTCCAGGACTGGTTGCAACAGGCCGGCGCCCAGGCGCCAGGCGTTGTGCCCGTCGTGCTGGACGTGCGCGAGCCCTGGGAGCTCCAGACCGCGTCGGTCAAGCCGGACGGATTCGAGCTGCGCCACATGCCCATGCGCAGCGTGCCCGCGCGCTACCTGGAGCTGGACCGCGACCAGCCCATCGCCTGCCTGTGCCACCACGGCGCGCGCAGCGCGCAGGTGGTGCATTTCCTGATGCAGAACGGATTCACCCATGTGGTGAACATCCATGGCGGCATCCACGCCTGGTCCCACGAACGGGACCCGGGCGTGCCGGTCTATTGAGCCCCTCCGTTCACGCTCCGCCTGTCACCGCGATCTGTCCCCCGAAGGAACCTTCCATGAATGCCCCATCCGCCCTCTTCCCCGCCGTCTCGCCGCTGTCTGCCTTGCGGCGCTTGACCACCGCCGTGGCGCTGGCAATGGGGGCCGTGGGCAGCGCGCAGGCGCAGGGCCTGCTGGAGATCTACGACGCGGCGCTGGGCTTCGACGCCACGCTCCAGTCGGCCCGCATGCAGTACGAGGCCAACCTGGCCAAGGCCGAACAGGCCCACGCCGGCCTGCGCCCCCAGGCCGGCCTGTCCGCGGGAACCCAATGGGCCAATGTGGACACCAGCATCCAGCCGGCCAGCCGGGCCGCCAACAGCCAGAGCGTCGCCCTGTCGGCCAGCCAGCCGCTCTACCGCCCCGCCAACCGCCTGACCAGCGAGCAGGGCACGCTGTCGGTCGACGTGGCCAAGGCCCAGCTGCAGGTGGCCGAGCAGGACCTGATCGTGCGCACGACCCAGGCCTACTTCGACGTGCTCGCCGCCCAGGACACCCTGACCTTCGTGCAGGCCCAGAAAGCCGCCGTGGCCGAACAGCTGGCCTCGGCCAAACGCAATTTCGAGGTGGGCACCTCCACCGTGACCGACTCGCGCGAAGCGCAGGCGCGCTACGACCTCGTGCTGGCCCAGGAGATCGCGGCCGAAAGCGACCTGCGCGTGAAGAAGCTGGCGCTGGACCTGCTGGTGGGGAAGACCGGCACGGCGCCCAAGCCCCTGGTCGTTCCGGTCGCGCTGCCCGCGCTGGACCCCGCCAACCCCGACGCCTGGGTGGCGCAGGCCGAACGCCAGCACCCCGCGATCCTGCAGGCGGAAAAGGGCTACGAAATCGCCCAGCTGGAAACCCGCAAGGCCGACGCCGGGCACAAGCCCACGCTGGATCTGGTGGGCCAGTACCAGGTCGCCCGCGGCCCCAGCAGCAGCCAGCCCGCCCTGGGCAACTTCCGCACCAACACCGCCAGCGTGGGNCTGCAGTTCAACCTGCCCCTGTTCGCGGGCTATGCGATCCAGAACCGCGTCAAGGAAACCCTGGCGCTGGAGGAAAAGGCCCGCTCCGATCGGGANACGGTGACACGCAATGTGATCCAGGCCACCCGCAGCGCCTATTTCGGCGTGCTGTCCGGCCAGGGCCAGGTCAAGGCGCTGGAAGCGGCCGAAGCCTCCAGCCAGAGCGCGCTGGAAGCCAACCAGCTGGGCTACCAGGTGGGGGTGCGGATCAACATCGACGTGCTCAACGCCCAGAGCCAGTTGTTCCAGACCAAACGCGATCTGGCCCAGGCCCGCTACAACGTGCTGCTCGGTGGCCTGCGGCTCAAGCAGGCCAGCGGCAGCCTCACGGTGGACGATCTGCGGGCCGTGGACGCGCTCCTCGCGCGCTGAAACCGTTCTGCGCGCTGCGCTAAACTGCGGCACGGCGCATGCACGGCATGCGGCATCTGCGATCCAGTGAAGGGCTTCTATGCAAGCAGTCAACGTGCTGTGCATCAAGTGGGGCAAGAAATACGGCCCCGAATACGTCAACAAACTGCACAGCATGGTCCGGCGCCACCTGCACCGGCCGTTTCGTTTCGTCTGTCTGACCGACGATGCCCAGGGCATCGATCCCGCCATCGAAGTCAAGCCGATCCCGGCGGTCGGCTTTGACGAGTTCGACCAGCGCAAGCCCTGGACCTTCGGCCACGGCTGGCTCAAGCTGACCAGCTTCGCCAACCCGCTGTACGACCTGCAGGGCCGCACGCTGTTTCTCGACCTGGACATCGTCATCGTCGACAGCCTGGACCCGTTCTTCGAGCAGCCCGGTGCNTTCACCGTGATCAAGGAATGGGACAAGAGCGANGGCACGGGCAACACCTCCTGCTACATCTACACCATCGGCGCCCACGCCGATGCGCTGGAGCATCTGAAGAACGACTACCCCGCGTCCATTGCCGATGTGCGCAACGAGCAGGAGTTCATCACCGGCTACCTGGCACGCCAGGGCAAGCTCGACTACTGGCCCGACGAGTGGTGCCGCAGCTTCAAGCGCCACTGCCTGCGCCGTGGCCTCATGGGCTGGTTCGCCCCGCCCACCATTCCCAAAGGCGCACGCATCATCGCGTTCCACGGCAAGCCCAACCCGCCCGACGCCATCGCCGGCGTGAGTGGCAAGTGGTACCGCCGGGTATTGCCGACCCAGTGGGTCGCCGACCATTGGCGCTGACGCGGCCATCGCTCATGCATCGGGGGTATCGCCTGCTGTGGCGGCTGCTGGTGCTGCCCATGCTGGGCTGGCTCTGGTGGCGCGGCCGCAAGGAGCCCGGGTACCGGCGCCGTGTCGGGCACCGGCTCGGCTTCATCCACCCCGCGCCCGAGTCGTCGGGCTGCCTGCTGATCCACGCCGCCTCCGCCGGCGAGATGCAGGCCACCCTGCCGCTGGTCCAGGCGCTGCGCACTGTGTGGCCGGACCACGCCCTGGTGGTCAGCACCCAGACCCCCACCGGCGCGCAAACCCTGCACGCGCAGTGGAACGGTGCCATCCAGCACGTGTACCTGCCGTTCGACACCCCGGGTGCCACGGCCCGTTTTCTGGACCGCCTGC
>C687J26845_10000240_pt1 | contig 36762 bp, 37 predicted proteins | sample RifCSPlowO2_12_FD_26845 | JGI IMG/M metagenome (IMG submission 26845)
CAAGTACATCTACTTTGATTTTTCCATTTTCAGACTTATAGAGTAAAAATTGAGTTGGTTGTAATTGTTTATCCATCTATTCCCCCAAGATATTTACTATCAGATTTATCACGGTTTCTTTTTGTTGTGGGTCGCTTTTGGCAGTCATGAGTGAAAGTGCCACAAGGGCGTTATCGTTGATTTTTAGCTCGCCGCTATTTTTATAAAGCATATTGTTTTTAGACAAAAAGAGTATGAACATAAAAGCACCGATGCGTTTGTTGCCGTCATTAAACGGATGCCCTTTGATGATGTAGTAAAGCAGATTTGCCGCTTTCTCTTCTACACTAGGGAGCAAATCGACACCGCCAAATGTTTGGTAGATGTTTCGTACCATACCACCGAACTCTCCCGCTTTTTCATGTCCGAAAAGCTCGGTAGCTTCGCCTTTTCTCATGAGTTCACTTTTTAGCTGTGCGATAGCCTCTTTCGCCTCATCAAAATCCAAAACAAACTTTGCCTCTTTTGGTTCGATGTTTACATGTAAAGAGTCCTCATCGTACCCTTGCAAAAGTGACCATGTACGAGAGTAGTTTAGTATTACATCCAACAGCCCTTTGGCTTCATGAAGCTCAAGCTCGCTTTGTGAAATAGTATTTTGCAGGAGTGATATAGTTTCGTTTAACTCTTTGAGCCCTTTTTGCTCCAGCCTTTTTTGGTTAATAGCATAGCCGTTTACGAGGTACTCTTTTAAGACTTTTGTTGCCCATACTCTAAAGCTTGTGGCTCTTTTGGAGTTTACTCTGTAACCAAGTGAGATAATCATATCTAGGTTATAAAAGTCAATCTCCCTTACGACTTCTCTCCCTCCCTCTTTTTGAACTGTTGCATTTTTTGCAACAGTTGAGTTTTTATCGAGTTCGCCCTCTTTAAAAATATTTCTTATATGTCTTGAAATAACAGATTTATCCCTATCAAAAAGCATTTCCATCTGCTTTTGACTAAGCCATACGGTATCGTTTTCAAGCGATACATCAAGCTTTATCTCTCCGTTTATATCTTTGTAGATGATTATGTCTGATTTGATTTGATTATTCATTGTCTTTTCCTTATCTCTCATTCATACACTCCAAAAATTAAATTATTACAAAGATATTAGCAAGAAAAATGAAGAGTTGTGAAATATATGGCTATTTGTCATATATTTCTTTTTTTATTTCCTTCGACTTCTTCTATGAAAATACTTTCTCTATTTTTCATTTTTTATATGCCTCATAAGCATAAGTAAAATCTTCCAAAATATACTCTTTATACTGAACTTTTTGTATTTGTTTTATTGCAATATTCTCTAACGATTTAAAAAATTTAGATTCATTTGATAAATAATCAATAAAATCAATTTCTTGAAATGAAACTTCATTTTCCCAAAAGAATATTTTTTCTGAAGTTTCATCAAAGTTTTTTTCATCATCTTTTGACATATACCCTTGTTGCGCATAACCTATTTTTAAAATTCGTTCTAACGAATAGATATCTCTAATTGCTACATCATCAATATTTAAACCTGATGCATTTCTATTAGATAGCATCACTACTTGATGAATATTAAAATTATCTATATCAGCAATTTTTTTATTAAAATACTTCTTTATAAAGGAATTTCTATCTTCATTAAAATAGTTTACTGCCTTTGGCAATTGCTCTTTATATGCTTTTAAAATATATTCATAATTACTTGTTGCTGAAGTCGCTGAAATTGGATGTAATCTATTTTTGCATTCTACAAAATAAATATTCTTATCCCCTAGTACACAAATATCAATTTCACCTTTTTCATTATTTTTATTTTCAAATTTCAAACCACTTCTAACATCTTTAAAACATTTTAAAAATGTATTTTTTACGATTTCTTCAAATTTATCGCCTTGATCATCTAATCCAAATTCATTGTTAGATAGATAAGCTCTAATTAAATTTGTAGCGCCCAAAGTCCTAAATAATAAAAAATTAAAGTTTTCATGCACTTTAACTATCGGTTTAAATTGGATATCTATCTTGTCATCTACCTTTGATTTTGTCAAATCAGTAGTGAATTTTTTGATAAAGTTTTCTATATCTTTATCTGTAATATTTTTATTAATTTGATTAAATATAATCTTAAATATCTCAAAAACTAAACTGCTTGGAGCAGGAAACAGTATTGAATTATTAAACATAACACTATTATCACCACACTGCTCTTTTAATATATTATCCATAATAATAGTTATATTACTCATACCTATTGTAAATTTTAATAAATCAATCCATCTAATATTAGTTGATTTAAAACACTTATCATTTATATTCACATTACTATTTGAAAAATATTCATTAAAACTTGACTGTATCCTATATTCTGCATTCCCATCATTAATATTAGTTAAAATATTACATAATGGTTCTGACAGTAAAAATCTAACTCTTTCGTAAGAAGTGCCTTTCTCCATTATATTATAAAAGGGAAGTTGTTGCTCAAAAGCTTTTTGTACAACTTTTATAAAGTTACTATCATTATTTTTAATTGACATCATTGATGAATACATACTTTGAATAACATTCCTTAAATAACCTAATTTATAATACTTTATGTAGTTATCAATTTCATGAGTTATTGTCAATAGATTATTTTCAATATGAAGCTTATATCCCTGTTTATTGATATATATTTTAAAATCTGTGATTTTGCTTTTTGTCAATAATAAAGAAATAAGATAGTCTAATTTGTTCTTTTTTAAATTAATATATTCTGTAAAATTATAATTTTGTAATTTATTTGGATTTATTTTTTTATAGTGCTTTATTATATTTATTGTATAAGAGAAGCTTTCTGAAAGGGTTTCTTTATATTCAGATTGCTCATCTTTTAAAGTTGAAAACATTATTTCTTGCTGCATCAAAAGAAATATTAATAATTTTTCAGCGTCTAATTTATAAACAATACTTTTAATATCATTGTTTATGTCGTTTTCAATCAACTTTATTATTTCTTTATTCTTCATAATATTCTCTTAGACCTTTTTTATTCTAATTCCAACATGCCAAACCGCTAAACAACCTCAATGCCGATGCTCCGCCTTAAGCAGCTCTTCTGCTGCCTCATCCGAGAGCTGTTCTATCTCCAAAATTTTGCCGCTTGCTACGAGTGCGATTCCTGCTAGTTCGTGATTTGCATTGAGGATTGCATGCTCTTGTTCTACGCTCTCAACCACATAAACGATGCCTTCCTCTTCGCCGTCGAGTTCTGTACCTACGGCAATATCCTCAGGCAAATCTTTGAGCAGTTCTTTTAAAACTAAAGTCTCATCGTACTCTCCATACGCTGCTGCGGAAGCAAGTGCCACATGAAAAGTATCGCCTACTTTTTTTCCCTCAAGCGCATCTTCTAGCTTTTGAAAGATTTGATTATAACCGCCGTGAAGATACATAAATTCCTCACTCTCATCAATGATATTGCCCTCTTCATCTTCTAGCTTTATGAGCATTGACACAAGTGTGTTTTTTTTGATTTTATCCATAGAAAATCCTTTTATTTTTATCTACCGAGCAACTCTTTTTGTTTTTTGGTAAGTTTATCGTAAACAAGCTCATAAGAGTGGTCTATAAGTTCTTTTAAAAGTGTATCATCCACATCGCCGCCGAGCGTTACTGTATTCCAATGTTTTTTGTTCATGTGGTAACCGCCTTTTACCGACTCATACAAAGAGCGGAGTTCCATGGCGTAGGTGGGGTCGCATTTTAGGTTTATGGAAAGCGGTTTTTCGTCTGCCGTAAGTGCAAACATTTTGTCGCCGACACGATAGACTCGCACCGTTTTATCAAAAGGGTAATCAAATGTAGCTCCTTTTTTTGAGAGCAAATAGGCATCTAACTCGGCAAAATTCATGTTCTTTCTCCTTCCATATTTTTACTAATGCATCAACAGCTAACTATTGATACTATTTTGTATATTTTAGCTAAATTGCATTTCGAGAAAAAGGAGTGCTCAATCCTTTTATGTGCTATGAATTTTAATTGAAAAAATAATAAAAGACAATCCAAATATTGCTTTTGTGTTAAAATAAATAAGCAATATTTGGATTGCTATAATTCCTGCATGTAGCTAAACTTTTGCTAACTATTAAAAAGGAAATCTATGAGTTTCATACATGAAAAGAGTTTGTCTAGTGCAGATAGTGAAGTTTTTGAGATTTTGGAAAATGAGTTTAATCGACAATCAACACATCTTGAAATGATTGCCAGTGAAAACTTTACATCACCCGCCGTTATGGAAGCTATGGGAAGTATCTTCACCAATAAATATGCAGAGGGTTATCCACATAAAAGGTACTATGGAGGCTGTCAATTTGCCGACCAAATAGAGCAGTTGGCAATTGAGCGACTTTGTAAGATTTTTGGATGTTCTTACGCAAATGTGCAACCGCATTCAGGGAGTCAGGCTAATGGAGCCGTCTATGCTGCATTACTGCAAGCCGGAGACAAACTGCTAGGTATGGATTTGCAACATGGCGGTCATTTAACACATGGTGCAAAACCAAGCTTTTCCGGTAAAAACTATCACTCGTTTACATATGGTGTAGATATTGACGGAAGGATGAATTATGAAAAAATTTCAGAAATTGCAAAGATTGTTAGACCAAAAATTATAGTTTGCGGCGCAAGTGCTTATGCACGAGAAATAGATTTTAAAAAATTCAGAGAAATAGCTGATTCTGTTAATGCGATATTATTCGCAGACATCGCACATATAGCGGGTCTTGTTGCAGCAGGAGAACATATGAGTCCGTTTCCTTATGCAGATATCGTAACATCTACTACGCATAAAACACTACGCGGTCCTCGCGGCGGTGTCATTATGACTAATAATGAAGAGATTTCAAAAAAAATCAATAGCGCTATTTTCCCTGGACTGCAAGGAGGACCTTTGGTACATGTTATCGCCGCTAAAGCTGTAGCATTTGGAGAGATTTTACAGCCTGCTTGGAATGATTATGCNAAACAAGTTAAGATAAATGCAAAAATATTAGGTGATACTTTGCTTCAACGAGGTTTTAAGCTTGTAAGCGGCGGAACCGACAATCATCTGGTTTTAGTTTCACTTATAGATAAAGATTTTTCAGGAGAGGAAGCGAGTGTAGCATTAGAAAATGCCGGTATTACCGTCAATAAAAATTCGATACCCGGAGATCTCCGCCCAGCGTCATCTACCTCAGGAATACGCATAGGCTCTGCCGCGCTGACGACATTAGGGATGAGGGAAAAAGAGTTTATTTTTATTGCACATAAAATTTGCGATGTCTTAGACAATATTAAAAATACGCATATCCATGCACAGATAAAAGAGGAGGTTAAAGCTCTTTTAAATGNTTTTAGNGTTTATAATCATGCAACATATTAAAAATTTAAAAGGCTAGGTAAAAGTAGTATGCGGGATATGGAAANTTTACATCACAATTATCAACTCATTGCAAAGTCCATCGCTTATATTGACACTCATTTTAAAGATCAGCCTTCGATTGATGAGATAGCCAAAAAAATAGGCATGAGTAAATACCATTTTATTCGGGTTTTTAAAGAGTATGTCGGGGTTACTCCAAAACAGTTTCTTCACTCGGTTACATTAAATTATGCGAAAGAACACATAAAGAAATCTAAATCTATTTTAGACAGTAGCCTAGATATCGGGTTGTCTAGTTCTAGCAGACTTCATGAACTTTTTGTCAATTTAATAGGGGTAACACCTAAGGAGTGGAGAGAAAAAGGAAAAGATGTCGCCATGACCTATGGTTTTGGTATTACACCTTTTGGCGAAGCACTAATCGCCTACACTGACAAGGGAGTCTGCTATTTAGGCTTTATAGATAATAATAAAGAAGCTATTTTTAAAAGATTTAAAGAGATATGGGAAAATGCAAATCTGTTGCACGATGATATAAAAGCGCATACTTATTTAGAAAATATTTTTATTAAAAATAAGAAATACAATCTCTTGGTTAAAGGAACAAATCTTCAGATTAATGTTTGGAAAGCACTTCTAAATCTACCAAACGGCGTTATAACAACCTACCAAGATATTGCAAATTTCGTAGAGCAGCCAAAAGCAGTTAGGGCTGTTGCAAATGCAATAGGCAAAAATCACATCGGCTTTCTTATCCCTTGCCACAGAGTTATTGCCAAAAGCGGTGCGATGAGCGGTTATCGTTGGGGGATTGAAAGAAAAAAGATACTTATTGCCTACGAATCAACCCACAAAGAAGATAGTATAAATTANAGANTAGCGACACTTGAAGATATTGCGAGTTTATGCCGACTGCTTCATAAACTATTTGTTCAGGAAGCCGAATTTGAACCAAATAGTGTTAATCAGGAGAAAGCGCTCAAAATGATTATTGAGAATGATGGCATCGGTGATATATATGTCGCATCGCTAAATAACGAGATTGTAGGAATGGTCAATATTCTCTACACTGTATCAACGGCATTGGGCACAAAAGTAGCCTTGATGGAAGATATGATTATCGACGAAAAACACAGAAGAAATAATATCGGCTCATCTTTACTAAAATACGCCATCTCTTTTGCTAAAGAAAATGGATGTCAAAGGGTTACCATACTAACAGATGAAGATAATCTAGCGGCACATGAGTTTTATAAAAAGGTAGGATTTGAAAAATCAAAAATGACTCCTTTTCGGATTCAATTTTAAAATTTGAAATTATGATTGCTATGGTACAGCTTATGCTAAATATGCAAAAAGAGCAACAAGCAAAGCCGTTAGAGACTCTGTTAAAGCTCAAAGATTAGCCGTTATTTACTTCGGTAACCTCTGCTTACGCCATGCCCAGTATAATTTTTTTTAAAACATGCCTGACAAATGCCGTACGGTGAGTTCGGCGGGAGCGGTGCTTTGCACATTCTGCATCTTGAGGCAAGCTGGCTCTGTTGAAGTGAATTTTCTATAAACTTGTTTAAAACTCCTCTTGAAGCTCTGGCTCTGTTTGCATCGATAAAGTAGTCGCCAAATCTATAGCTCAGCCAAAGATATAGCGAAATCTCTTTTACCATATCCTCCGCGCGCAAAAGCTCATCGGTTGTCTGCGCATAGCTTCCAACAAGCAGCGGAGTTGTGTAAGAAATAGGCATTTTCTTCTCCAACGCTCCCAGATAGCTCTCATAAGCGGCAACTATATATGGGGATTTTAGAGTAAGAGGCGCGCACGCCAGATGGTACTTTGTAGNNANATCCAAATCATAACTATCAACCAAAATGGACGCTTCTAACATGTCATCTAGATTTGTTGCCACAAACGGACCGTCAAACTCCATATTTTTTACAAAAAAGTTTAAAATCTCATGGAGCGACTTCTCTTCGAGTATGCTTCCTACAAGTTTTATATGGTCGAGATTTGCCATCACTTTAAAAGGTATGGTTATGGTTTTTGCCTCTTTGTAAAAGTTCTTTTTTATTACGCTCAAAACATCAGCACTTAAAGCACCGACATATCCGTTTTCATGCAGACCGAATCTTCCTGCACGACCCGAAATTTGGTGAATTTCGCTTGGTATAAGGCTTCTGTCATTAACTCCGTCAAACTTTTCGGCTTTTGAGAAGAGTATGGTTTTGATGGGCATATTTAACCCCATTGCAATAGCGTCTGTTGCAACTAAAATCTGTGTTTCGCCCGCACGAAATCTTCTCGCCTCTTCGCGTCTGACCTCCGGAGAGAGATTTCCGTAAACAACGCTAACACTAAAATATTTGGAGAATGTTTGTTTTAATTTTAAGACATCTTTTCTCGAAAATGCAATGATTGCCGTACTCTCTTCTACATCTTTTTCACTAACAGGTGAGTCTAAGAGTGTTAGCGGATTTTTTCTCTCAAACTCAATTATCTCTAACTCTTCGCCCAAATACTTAGCAAGCTCGACTATCGCCTCTTTCGCGTTTGGCGAGCCGGTCATGATAATCTCTTTTGCAGGTGCTCCGATGATAGCATTTGCCCATGCCCAACCGCGGTCACGGTCATCCAACATCTGCACCTCATCGATTACGCAGACATCGACATCTACATCAAAATTTACCATCTCGATAGTTGAACTTATATGTGTCGCATCTTCACTAACAATCTGCTCCTCGCCGGTTATCAAAGAGGCTTCAATGCCGCTCTCTTTTAAATCCTCAAAACCCTCTAGCGCCAAAAGTCTAAGAGGCGCCAAATAGTACCCCGTGTCGGCACTTTTTAGCTTCTGCATTGCTTGATATGTCTTTCCGCTGTTTGTAGGTCCTATGTGAAGAGTAAGTTTTCTTCTCATGTCTCTTGCAAGAGGAAAAAGGTTTTTAAAATCTCTAATGGTTCTTGCAAGAAGTTCATATCTCTGCTTTTTAGCTATCTCGTCATGGATTGAGTGGACAAATCTTTTAACTGTTTTTCGTGCAACTTTTGGCGATATATTTAGCGATGCACTCAACAACTCAAGCAACACATCATAAACTTTAGAGTGTAACACCGCAGGAGTTAGATGGAGCAGAGTTGCATAAGAGCTGCACTCATCAACCAAAGAGTTTAAGTCGTTTAAAAACTGCTCTTCATGCTCTTTTTTGGAGTCGTTTATTACTTGGCTAAAATCAAGTTTATTGCCCTTCCATATATCATCTAGGAGCGAATTCAGTTCGACATGTAATTCTAAAATGTATGGCAGATTTTTATCTGAATGTGGAAGTTTTAAACTCTGTTCCATCCTAACCAAAAGCTCTTCATCGTGAAGCTCTATCTCAACATTTCCAAGCTCTCCGGAGATAATGCTAGAGAGAATGCTCTCTTTTATAAGCGGATATGAGACTTTTGTTTTTGGCGGCGTCGCACGAAGCGCACTTACTATCTCTTTTTGAGTTAGATAAGGATGAGGGTCTGATAGATTTTTTATAAAACTCTCTATCTCTTGCTGTTTTTTGGCAACAACACGCTCTTTTTCTTCGCCAATCTCTTTTATGAGCAGCTCTTCGTTCGTGTCTTGAAGGTAGTCGTAATCGTAAACTTTGGTGTTAAGCGTGAGTATCTTATGAAAACTCTGTCCATACAAAACATAATGAAGAGAGGCATTGAACTCCAAAGAGTCGTCGATGTCAAAAACACCGTCAACTTTTTTCTCGATATGCTCTTTTTTTAGGTTATATCGAATGTGGCGAAGCTTAGATTCCATCTTCTCTATGGTAATCTTTTTGCTTCTAACATCTGCGAACGCCTCATGGAGCAACACAACCTCTTCATGACTGACATTTAACTCATCTATGAGCGTATCAATCTTATCATCTCTGTCAAGATTAGGCTCTTTTTGGATGGTGGATTTGTAAATTTTGCCTTCGTGCGCAAAGAAGTTTAAAATGTCTGCGCGAAAATCACTATCCGCCTCGCTCCACAACATTCTTGCCATCTTTATGAGCATATCTCTGTTCTGGTCAATGTCGTAGATGCCAAGAAAGCTAAACAGCTCGCTTAATGTTTGCGTGCTTACTCTTGCAATCCCTACATCAAATGGGTCATCATCAAAATATTTTCTTATTTTTTGGTTTATTTTAGAGTTTTTTTTATTTTTTTTTGCCATTTACCTTGATCCATATCACTCAAAAGCTTTCTTATTGTCTACGAGCTTTACAATGATATATAATAGCAAAATAGCGGTTACAAATGATGCAAAAATGTCACTCATAAAATAAACAATTGCAAAGAGAAGACAATTTATAAAAATAGACCAATTTGTTACTTTGTAATGACTCCAACCCGCCTGTACAAGTCTTTGATAGGCGTGTTTTTTATGAGCTTGGCTAAGCTTTTCGCCATTTCTCTTTCTTCTTAAAAGCGTGATAGTCGCATCAAACCAAAAAAGTCCAAAGATAATAATCCACACCCAGAGATTAGTGGCTTCTTGATTAGCGTAGTAGATTGTAAATATTGCAATATTGTATCCAAGGAGCGTACTTCCCACATCCCCCATAAATATCTTTGCCCTATTCCAATTCCAAAACAAAAATCCAACTACCGCAACTGCTAAAACTATAAAGTGTGCCCCGCCAAAAAGCAAAAATCCTGCAAGTGCTAAAAAGAGAGCCTCACTCCCTGCATAGCCGTTGATGCCATCTAGAAAATTATAGAGATTTATATACCAAACAATGAGCAAAAATGCAAAAAGATTTGTAATAACTTGATTTTCTACCGTAAATATTCCAAGATTTAAACTCTCAAATCCGCCAAGAGCCACAAGTCCGCCGATGGCGACAAGAGCTTGAGCGATAAGCCTTGCTTTTGGACTTAGCTCATATATGTCATCAAAAAAACTCACAAGCGAAATCACAACGCCAACAAGCAAAGCATAAAAAAGCGCAGAGTCTATCATGTCGTTAAAATAGAGATAAAATAACCCCGCAAACCAAGTAATCGCTATTGCTATACCACCGCCATGCGGAGTAGGAGCTGTGTGTGAACTCCTCTCATTTACGACCGCCAATAAAGATTTTTTAATGGCATAGTTTTTTATAAGATATGTGAGAGAAAATGACGCTATAAAAAGTAATATATATATCATCAATAGTGAAATTTGCAAGATGCGATAGCTATATGTGATTCACCAACCTCATAAACCAGCCTATGCTCTTCCGTAATTCTTCTTGACCAAAAACCACTCAGCTCGTGCTTTAAAGCCTCAGGCTTGCCCATGCCATCAAATGGATCTCGTTTTATATCTTTTATAAGTTGGTTTATTTTTTTTAGTGTTTGCTTATCTGTATGTTGCCAATATAGATAATCATCCCATGCTTTTTGAGAAAATATTAATTGCATTCAATCAACTCTTTTTGTTCACCTTTGCCTTCTCTTAATTGCTTAATCGATTCAAGCAGATGTTTTGCGTTGTTTTGATTGCTCAAAAGATAGCTTGTCTCTTTCATAGAACTATACTCATCAAAAGGTATAACAACTACATTTTCCCTACCTTTTCTGTGAATAATTACTTCATCATTTCCATGATATACCGCATCAAATATCGCTTTAAAATTATTTCTAGCTTCTGTCATACTTACTACTTGCATTGTCATTCCTTACATTATTTTGTACACTATTATATCATATCTGTGTTAAAAATTTAACTTTCACCCTTTAGCATCAACCCAATCCCCTCTTCCACACTATAAGGATTTTTAAGATTTAGCTTCTGTTTTGTAATGGTATTGTCCACTTCTAAACTTCCATAAAGTCTTTTGTGAAATGATGGTTTGAGCAGTTTTAGCAGTGCTTCAAAAAATGGTATTTTAATAAGATATACTTTTTTATCCAAGTTTTTTGCTATGAGCTTTATAAGCTTTAAAGTGCTCAGCGGTTCATCATCACTTGCCAAGAAGATGTTTTGAGATCCTGAATCAAGTTCAGGATGACACTCCTCCGTCATTCCGTGCTTGACACGGAATCTAATAACCTCATCAACCAAATGGCAAAGATTGCCGACATAGACCATACTCCGCCTATTCTCAATCCCGCTAAAAGGCAAAATGGATATTTTTTGAACTAAATTTACAAGATTTTTGATATTTGCCTTGACTCCATAGCCATACACTATTGGCGTTCTTATAATACTTACCTTAAATGCTTCATCCTCTAATTTTAAAAGCTCATTCTCTGCTTTTAGCTTACTTCTACCATACTCATCTTCAGGATGACATACACTATTTTCGGTATAAGCACTTTCTGTTTCTTCACCGTAAACTTTAACCGTACTCATAAAGATAAACTGCTTCACCCCTGAAGCTTTTGCTTTTTTAGCCAAATTCACAGTTTGTATCACATTTACTCTTTCATACTCATTCGCACTTGCCCCACCCATTTGATGGACTAATGCAGAGAGATGAAAAACTACATCAATCCTGTTTAAATCTAAAATTTCAAGCTTATCATTTAAAAAACTAAATTTTTTTATATCGTATTTGTCTTTGTAATGGTTTATAAAATAGCTTCCTACAAAACCATTTGAACCTGTCAATACTATTCTTTTCACTTTAGACCTTTTTCTATTTTTAAAAATTCTTTCCGCAGTTCACTATAAAAATATTTTTGCGAATATCTATCTATAATACTTTTTCTTACATTCTTTTTAATACGATTGTAATATTCTTTATCTACAATAAACTTTTCAATTTCATTATATAAACTTACTTCATCTTTTTTATTTACAAGTGCCCCATTCTCTGCGTGTCGGATTATTTCATTGCAACCGTTAATATTTGTCGCCACAAGTGGCACTCCATAACTTCCAGCTTCAATTAACACATTTGGCAATCCTTCCCTATAAGAAGGTAAAACAAATAAATTTGAGATAGCTAAAAAATTTCTGATATCCTCTTGAAATTTGATATAAATTATATCTTTCTCTGATTCCATAATTTTTTGACTATTTTTAGAAATATAATCCAATTCATTTTCATAATCACCAATAAGTAATAATTTTATATGAATGTACTTTTTTTTCAATTGAATAAAGACACTAATAAGCTCATCTATCCCTTTATCTTTAACAATTCTTCCAACAAAAGTTAAAACAAAATCATTTTCAAGAATCTTATTTTCAAGTCTGAGTTGCTGCTTTTCTTCTTCAGTGAAAGTATTATTAAAATAGTCTATGTCAACACCATTTACGGAGCCATTACCTATAATTTTTACTTGTTTTTTGGTTAATTTTTTTATTTCGTTCACTAGATTTAAACTATTGCTGTAAAGATTTGTACAAAACAAATATGTTAATTTTTCGGTGAACATTAATATTTTTCTTCTTTTGCCTCTTGCTTCTAGATGTGGCAATCCTACAACACTATGAATTCTATTTGGCACCATAGCCATAAAAGAAGCAATCATTCCCAACAATCCAGCTTTTGGAGTTAGTGTATAGACAATGGATGGACGAATTTTTATGAAATATAAAAATAACTGAATTAAAACTTTTAAATCTTTAAAAAAATTGATTTTTCGATTAAAATCAACAACTTTAATCGAAACATTCTCAAATTGCTCGATATTTTTTATAGTATCAGAACTTGATGTAACTATTTCTACTTCATAATAATTTGATAAAAACTTCGCTTGTCCTTTTAGCCATGTTTCTAAAACGACGGGAACAGTTACTACGATAACTAATTTTTTCATATTTTTAATTCTTCTTTTAAAAATTGTTGGACCTCTTTAAATGTTTTTTCGCCTATTAAATTTATCAACAACTGATTATCAGCCGTAGAAGCTTTCAATTCATTTTTATTTATATTTTTAAATAAAACCTCAATTTGATTATTTTTTAAATAATCAATAATAGTCTTAATAGAAACTCCATTTCCCGTGCCTACATTTAAGATAGGAATATTTTTAAGACCTAAAAGTTTTATGTATATCTCAACAACATCATCAATGTGAATAAAGTCTCTTATAGCATTTCCATTGTTTACAATAGTCAATTCTTGATTAGTTTTATATGCTTTGATGATTTTACTAATTATCGAAAAATTATCATCCCCGCCATACATATTAAATATTCTTGCAATAGTATAATCAATATTATTATCACCGGAAAATTTTTCCACAAGTTTTTCATTTGCGACTTTTAAAGATGCATGGAGATTTAAAGGCTTCAATTCGTCTTGTTCATTACATAGTATATTATTTCCATACACAGAACTACTACTTGTATAAATTATTTTATTTATTCGTGTATCTTTAAAATAGTCCAAAACTTTTGCGGTCACTAAGATAGAATTCGTCACATACTTCTGAGCATTATGAAGAGTATTCAACTCTGTCGCGGGCTGGAAATTATTAAAAATAATGTTTATTTTTTTATTTTTAAATTCTTTTAAAACATCTATATTATTTATAATTTCTCTTGAAGATATTACAGCATAATTACTTAACTTTATTGATAAAGTTTTTGATAAATTACTGCTTTTTCCAATTATAATTGTTTGCAATATTAATTTCTCCATTGCTTATAGTTAGTCACATATATAAATAAAATTGGCAACAACACATTCATTATCGGATAAAAAAGTGTCGGGTAATGAATATTTGATAAAACTAATAAAAATATTGCCATTTTAATATATCTATCTGGTGCTTTATATATCATATAAAATATTGCTATTGAATACAGAATAAAGTAAAGAAACCCAACTTTAGATATTATAAATAATGGTCCGAAATCTATTGGAAAAATATAATTACCGTCGATACCAAATAAAAAGTCTATAATACTATGAACATTATTCATATAAACAATTGTAAAAATTTCATCAAAATATTTATATAAATAATTAAAATAATCATACGAGATTTTTGATATTAAATTACTTTGAACAAAAAATATAAATATAAAAAATATCATTGGGATTGTAAGATATCTAAAAACAATTGATTTGTAAAATATAGTTATAATTAAAAACATGTAGACAATATATCCTGTTCCAGAATCTTGAAGTAAAACTGTTAATGTAGTTAAAAAAAATAAAATAATACTTTTTATCTTATTTGTATTAGATTTAAACGACAGATGCAACATATAAAACACTACAATATATGTTGAAGTAATGCTGAATTGTCCAAATAGTCCCAGTGGTTTTCCATAATATGAGGAAGCGTCAACCATAAACATTAGCTGACTCGTCATCATTCCGATATTTATCATAATAAAATCAAATAAAACAAAACCAAAAATAAGAAAAATAATAATTTCAAATAAATTTTCTAAGTGCACAATAATGAAAGATTTAATATTGACAAAAACCCCAAAACCCAAAAAAAATAAAAGTTGGGAACCAAAAAACTGAATGTAATATAAATTATTAAATGAATATTCTAGTTGTTGATAAATAAATGATAAATACAAAGAAGAAAGCATTAACACCGAATATATTAAAGTTAATTTTGATACTTGATTTTGTTTACTCTTGAAAAATAATAATAAAAGAATAAAAAATGCTATGGCAACATAAGCTATAAGACTAGAGAGCCTATGAGATATTATCGCAATAAAAGGCATAAACAGGAGTAGTATATATGTTAGTTCAATATTATTTATTTTATACATTTTTTCTTAAAATTTTTAAAATATAAAATAAATTGCTAAATAAATAATGTCTCAGCGGGATTTCTTTTCTTAAAAAAAGCTTTGATAGCATATATATAGCTTTTCTATATCCTGCATCAGTGCTTCTGGATGATATTGATGCTATATGTACTCTGTAGTTTATCAACACTTCCTTGCATAAATTTATTGAAAGATTACTATTTTTACAATCAATCCAATATCTCCAATCCTCCAATGTAATTAAGTTTACATCCTCGTCAAATCTTATATTATTTTTTTTCATTAATACTGAATTAATATTTATATTATTGGTATAAAATAAAATATTATCTTTGCTGATTATAAATTTCAGAATATTAAAAATTCTCTGATTTTTAAATGTCATCATATAATTGCCCTTATCATCTACTACATTTGCTAAAGTATGCACAATATCGACATCATCTTTTTGAATAAATTTGATTTGTTTTTCCAATTTTTCAGGCAACCAAACATCATCGGCATCCAAAAAAGCTATAAATTCACCTTGTGCATTATCGAGTCCTATATTTCTAGGTCTTGCTGGTCCACCGCTATTATATTCAAGTTCAATTAGTTTTATTCTATCATCTGAAATTTGATTTACTATAATTCTACTGTTATCTGTGGAACAATTATCAACTATAATCATTTCCCATTTTTGGTAAGTCTGTTTTATCACACTATCTATCGTTTGAGCAATATATTTTTCTGCATTATACATTGGTGTAATAATAGACACAAAAGGTTCATTTTTCACTATTTTGCTCCAATAAATCAAATATCTTATTAATTTCCTGTTGTATTACATCATTAATAGTAAAATCAATCAAAGATTTTAATTTTTCATTTTTAACTTCTAGCGTTTCATATATAAGTTTATCATGTTGATTGATTTGTATTTCAATTGTTTTTTTATATCTAACCTTAAAAACATTTTTTACAATATTTGCCAATTCTATAATTTCGTATATTTGAGATGATGACACATTAAAAATATCATTTGTGGCATCAATTCGAAGCAATTTATCTACAATTATTGCAACATCACCCATATATATAAAATCTCTCTTGGCTTTACCATTACTATGTAAAACAACTTTCTGATTTTCAAATGCCATTTTGACCAAATCATTTAAAACTAAATACCACTTGTCACTATCTATAAAGGTCGGAACTCCATAACTGTTAGTAAGTCGTAGAATAGTATATTTTAAATTATTTGTGTAGCCAAACTGCTTCACATAAAATTCCGCAAATAAATGCGTACTTGCGTAATCATTTTTAGGATTGAGATAATTCTCTTCAGTAATGATGCCACTATTTAAGCCATACACATGAAAAGTACTAAAATATATAAAATTTTTAATGTTTTTTTTGCTCAAAACCTCTAGTAAGTTTCTTGTGCCTAATGTATTAATATCTAAAGCTTTTTTAGGATATTCAGGCAAAAAAAACTCATTAAAACTAGCGGTATGTACACAATAATCAATTTCAAAATCTAATTTTTGATGTAAAGACTCCAAATCTGTGATATCTGCTTCTATAATTTTATAATCAATGTCATCAATTTTATTTTTACTATTTCTCGTTAAGACATAAACATCATAACCACTTTGAGCTAACTCTTTAGTGATATAACTACCAAGATTTCCATGTCCACCGGTAACTAAAACCTTTTTACCACTCATAATTGATATCACTTAATTCTATATTTACTGCTTCGCTTGGATTATGCTCCATGCTAGCCAAATTCAAAAGCATATTATATTCTCCAGCTCCTCTAAAAGCCATCCAAAGATTTGGTTTTACAGTGAGTCTTTGATAGTTATTGTGCGAAAGATTAACACTAAAAAACTCTTTAGTATTCTCATCATAAACTACAAATTCTATTTCACCAACTGGTACAACTAAATTTAGAGTCATTTTTGTATGCTTTTTCCAACCTTTTGTATCGCCTTGATTTATAGTTGAAAAGTACGCTTCTCCGAAACCCTCAAATCCAACATCACTCTTTTTCATACCATGAAATATGTTACCTTTCGGATGAAATATTTGATTGAGCGGTGTTAAAATCACTCCGTCCATTTTAAACCTTTTTCTTTAGCCATAGTTTCATATTCTTCTATTTGTTCTAATGTTTTATCAAGCATGTTTGTATCTGTTTTATAAAAGTCATAATACCACTCACTTGTAAAGCGGATAGTATCTTTATACTCTAAATTTGCCTGCCATTTAAGATAAAAAAGTGCTTTGTCGCAATTAAGTTTTAATAGTCCAGCCTCATGAAAAGGAATATTTCCAGTTACCTTATATGCCTCAGCAACTTCTTTAAAATCCCAATATTTGCTTAAATCAATAAGTAATTCTTCAACTGTATGATTTTGCTCTGCTCTTGGACCAAAGTTAAATGCCCCTCCATGCAAGGAATCATTCTCATAAAGTTCTGCACCAAGATTTAAATACCCACTTAAAGGTTCTAACACATGTTGCCATGGTCTTGTAGCTTTTGGCGCTCTTATTTCTACTGTTTTATCTTCACTCCAAGCTTTCATGCAGTCAACTACAATCCTATCTTTTGCCCAGTCGCCGCCACCTATTACATTTCCCGCTCTTCCAATGGCAAGTTTTATATTGCAATTATCTTTTTTAAAAAATGAATGATAATAGGATTTAATAATAAGCTCTGCGGCACCTTTGCTTCCGCTATAGATATCTTTACCGCCCATTTTATCATCTTCTTTATAGCCCCAGACCTGTTCGACATTATCATAAGCTTTATCACTTGTTATAATTATTGCTGTACATTTATGATTTGATACTTTTAAAGATTCTAAAATATTTGCTGTTCCCATTACATTTGAAGATATTGTATCTATCGGATCAATATATGAAGTAGAAACTATTGGTTGAGCAGCCAAATGAAATAAAAACTCTGGTTTTTCATTTGAAACAATTTCTATCATTTTTTGCAAGTTTCTTATATCTTCTTGATAATGTTTTATTTTATCTTTCAGCTTCAACTCTTCAAACATAGATGGATTCGTAGGAATGTCTTTTGAAATGCCTACTACATTAGCACCTAATTGTAAAAGCCATGTTGTTAGCCAACTTCCTTTAAATCCAGTGTGTCCGGTAACTAGTACCTTTTTACCACTATAAATATTATTAAACATTACCAAACCTTCCATGGAGCCTGATTTTCATCCCAAAGTTTATTTAAGTCATTTTTATCTTTTAAGCTATCCATTGGTTTCCAAAAACCTTCGTGTTTATATGTAAATATTTCTCCATCACGGGCAAGATTTTGTAAAGGAGCTTGTTCAAACACTGTATTATCTCCTTCAGTTATATAATCAAATACCTTCGGTTCACATACAAAAAATCCACCATTTATCCAACCACCATCACCTTTTGGTTTTTCCAAAAAATGTGTTACTTGAAAATTATCAGTAATATTTAAAGCACCGAATCGACCATCAGGCTGAACGGATGTCATAGTCATAGCTTTTCCGTGTGATTTGTGAAATTTTACAAGTTTTTCAATATTTATATCGCTCACACCATCACCATAAGTCAACATAAAAGGCTCATTTCCTATAAACTCTTGTGCTCTTTTTATTCGCCCACCTGTCAAGCTATCAACCCCTGTATCAAGAAGAGTGACTTTCCAAGGCTCGCTTGAATTGTTAAGTACTTCCATCTTACCATTTGACATATCTATTGTCACATCACTTTGATGAAGAAAATAGTTTGCAAAATATTCTTTTATATAGTACCCTTTGTATCCAAGCAGAATGACAAAATCATTAAACCCATACTTTGAATAAATCTTCATAATATGCCAAAGAATTGGCTTTCCGCCAATCTCAACCATAGGTTTTGGTCTTATATCTGTCTCTTCGCTGAGTCTTGTTCCAAACCCACCTGCTAATAATAATACTTTCACTTAATTTTCTCCATAATATTTATTCAAATACCACTCTCAAAGTTCTCATCAGCCCTCCATCAAGTTTAGTGGCATCTATTGCGTATCTTTCATCGTAGTATATTTTTATTTTGCATCTAATTTCCTATGATAGTCTTGATATGTTTGAAATAACTTTCGTTTTAATTCATTATTTACTATCTGATATTTTTCGTTCAATATATTTGATTTAAATTCATCGATGAAATCTACTACTTCACCTAATGTGATTTGATAAATTTTTTTAGGCTCAAGATATATTTCTATTACTTCTTTATTTTCTAAAATTGATAAAAATTCTTCAACTATATCTTGTACATAGACATAATGCATTTCAATATTTCTATCATATACATTAATTTCTAAATTATTAATACTATTATATATCCAAGTACTAACAACAGAATTATAATTAGGTTTACATTCTTCGCCAAATACATGAGGAAGCCTAAATATATAACAATTGACATTATTAATTTTACTGTAAGCTTCTATTAGTAATTCTGATTTTCTTTTTGTTTTTCCATATTCATTTTTTAATAATTTTGCGTGAATAGTTGATGTAATTAAAATAGGAATGGCTTTATTTTGTTTTTTTAGAATTTCTAAAATTAACTTTGTTAATAAAATATTTGAGTTTTTAAATTCATCTTCTGTGCTATTTGGTCTAACTTCACCAGCAATGTGAAAAATAAAATCACATTTTGATATGCATTCTTCTAAAAAACTTTCAGTATTGTTTCTATTAAATTCCAATATATTAATATCATTAAAAAAAGTAAGTTTTTTTAATAAATTTTTACCAATAAATCCATTTGAACCGGTTACTAAAATATTATTCATAATAATTTATCCCATATTCAAACAAATCATTTGTTTCGTGAAGTTTCGGTTGTTTTATATCTTTAGGTGATAAATTTAATTCTTCTTTTTTTAATATCCAATCTATATTTAGATTTTCATCATCAAATGCTATTCCTCTATCACATTCTTGACTATAGTAATTATCTACTTTATAGGCAAAAATTGTATCATCTTCAAGTACAACAAATCCATGGGCAAATCCTCTTGGAACTAGCATTTGTTTTTTATTATCAGCACTTAATTCAACAGCTACATATTGTCCAAATGTTGGAGAGTTTTTTCTAATATCCACAGCTACATCTAACACCCGTCCAGCAATCACCCGTACAAGTTTTATTTGTGCATAAGGAAAAAGCTGATAATGAAGTCCTCTTAAAACACCTTTTGATGATTTAGATTCGTTATCTTGGCAAAAGTTTATTTTATATCCTAAAAACTCTTCTAATTTATCAACACGAAATGTTTCTACAAAATAACCCCTATTATCACCATGGACTTTTGGCTCAATTATCACTACATCTGGAATATCAGTTCTTTTAAACTCCATATAATTTACCTTGATTTGCTCTTCTTATTAAATATTGACCGTATTGATTTTTACTCAAAGGTTTTGCTAGTTCTAAAAGTTTTTCTTTAGTAATATATCCCATCTCATAGGCTATTTCTTCAAGACAGGCGACTTTTAATGATTGCCTATTTTCTATTGTTTGTATAAATTGACCCGCTTCCAGTAAACTCTCATGCGTTCCTGTATCAAGCCATGCGTAACCTCTTCCCATTAATTCTACTTTTAATCGTGATTCCTTTAAATAATCTTGATTTAAAGTTGTAATTTCGAGTTCTCCTCGATGGCTTGGTTTTACATTTTTTGCTTTTTTGACGACATCTGCTGGATAAAAGTACAATCCAACAACAGCATAGTTTGATTTTGGCTGGGTTGGTTTTTCTTCTATTGATATGACATCACCATTATCGTTAAATTCTGCAACTCCGTATCTTTCTGGATCTTTTACATAATAACCAAACACCGTTGCTTTATTTTCATCTTTTACATTTTTTACACTTTGTGCTAGAAGTTTAGTCAATCCATGACCATAAAAAATATTATCACCAAGAATCAAACAGGCATCATCCCCATTTAAAAACTCTTCACCTAAGATAAAAGATTGTGCCAATCCATCGGGACTTAGTTGAGCCACATAAGAAAATTTCATTCCCAAGTCTTCTCCACCGCCTAAAAGTTCTTCAAATCTTGGCAAATCCTTTGGAGTTGAAATAATAAGCACCTCTTTGATTCCTGCAAGCATTAAAACAGAAAGTGGATAATAAATCATTGGCTTATCATATATTGGTACAAGTTGTTTTGAAACACCTTTTGTAATTGGGTATAGTCTTGTCCCGCTTCCTCCAGCTAAAATTATCCCCTTCATGTACTTTCACCTCTAAATAAATTATAAAACCAGTTTTCAAAGGTATACTGTTTTATATTTTCATCATCACAGAAAGAATTTTTAAAAAAATCAAAACTGATATCAAAATTATTTCTATCGAGTATTATAATATTTTGTTCATTATAAAATGGTTCATTAATGATATTTTTGTTTGTTGTAATAAGCTTCAATCCTGAACCAAGTGCTTCAAAAGTTCTCATGGTTAAGCCATTTTGAATATTTAGTTCAATATCTAAAACAGACAGAGAGTGTTTGTAAACATTAAGAATTTCTTCCATTCCCACGGTATAGGTTTTAAGATATTTTATATCTTTAATTTTTATAATACCTAAACAAAATAATCTAAATAACCCCATTTTTGTTATATATAAATGATATTTGAATTCTAAATGATTAAGAGTACAAAATTCTTCAATAAATCTAATAATAGTTAATCTATCACTGTGATAAGCACCAAAAAAAGTTATGTCATATAACTTTTCAGATTTATGGTGTTTTAAACTTTCATACTCTTTGGAATAATATAGAGGCAAATATTCAATATTAAAATTATAAGCATCTTGTTTATCAAATGTCTTTATAACATCAAAATATTTAATAATATCTTCATATTGACTTTGTTTATTAGAATCCCACTGATACATAATAAATTTTGCATTGGGGAGTTTTTGTTTTAATTTGTCCATGACTAAAGGAGATAAAACTCCTCCTCTTATAACAAATACAAAATCATATAAATTCTCAGTAATACCATGTAACATCTCATCAACGTATTTTTGTTTCAAATACTTTGCCAAGAAAGGAAATATTTTATTCAAGATTCTGTACAACGCAGTATATATATCTTCTGAATAAAATGTAACATTTGCGTTTTTTGATTCCATAAAATCTATAATATGTTGATGATAATTATAAAACTTCGGTGCTATGAAAAGTACTCTTTTATTTGATATCACTGCCAATGAAATATTCCTATGTTTATTTTTCTAATATTCATCTAAAAATTCACCTTTGTCATTTGTTTTTTTCCATATAAGAGTTTTTTCATCATATCTTTTAACAATTTTTGCAGGTGTTCCAATTGCCACACAGTAATTGGGTATATCTTTATTGACAAATGAATTTGCGCCTATAACACAATTCGCCCCAATTTTTGCACCAACAATTGAAACATTTTCTCCAATCCAACTGTTTTTTCCAATAATAACTTCACTTTTAAATTGTATTGGCTGATTTTTAATTGGTTTTGTTATGTCTTCATACGAATGAATATTGTCGGATATATACACTTTATCGGCCATTAGAACATTCTCTTCAATAAGCACTTTTCTCAATGCTACAATATGGGCAAATCGACCAATGGTTGCTCCTTGTGAGATATATAAATTTGGTTCAATATTATCTTGCTTATGGGCTAGCAACCAACACTTAGTGCCTATACTTACTCCATCTTCTAGATGCATATACTCTTCGCCTTCAATAATATCTGGAGCTATTATTGAAACCTTTTCACCGTAGTATTTAAATTTGCTTGAAAACAACAATCTAAATATTTGTCTAGATATATAATTATAAACCCTTTTATAAAAACTATATTTTATCATTACCCATTTTATCCAGTTCATTTAATTTTTCAAGCATCTCTCGTGGATTTTTGAAATATTGAGATAATTTTTCTATTTTTACATCATCAAATGTCCACCACATAGAAGCCAGTAATTTTTCTCTAATATCTTTCTCAAATCTGTATCTGATATGTTTAGCTGGAACTCCAGCCACTATACTATAAGATTCAACATCTTTTGTGACTACTGAACCAGCTCCTATTACTGCTCCTACACCAATATTTACTCCAGATTTTATCATTACATTTTGCCCTATCCAAACATCAGATTCAATATAAGTTATTCGCATTATATTTTCAAACTCTTTTTGCTCAGTAAAGAAAAATGGTAATGGTTGCGTATTGTCATAAAAAATAGGGCTCGTACTTACCATATGAGTAGGGTGTGTAGCCAAACCTATAGTTACATTACTTGCAATAGAACAAAACTTTCCAATGTTGGCAGATAACACTACACTACTAGATTGTATATAAGTATACGCGCCCACATTCGCATTTTGTAATACAACATTCGAAAACAATACTGTATTATCACTAATTACACTATTTTTATCCATATTCACACCAAAATGAATCTTGCTATTTGGAAATTTTCGTACTAGTAGCCAAGACTTAATAATTCTTTTTAAAAAATTCAGCATTTTCATTTTTCCAATAACTTATAAATAAAATCAATATTTCGTTGTAAACTATTTCCATCTAAAGCTCCAATATATTGTTCCATGATTTTTTTATCCAAAAATGCTTCATACCTTGGATGATTGTTTTTGAAGTCATAAAAAGCCTGAACCATATCATCTGTACTTAATATAGTTACCAATTCTGAATCATTATCGAAAGGTGCATTTGTAATTTCTGTGTCTTTTTTATAATATATGACAGGAATACCCAAACACGAGGCTTCAAATAGTGTTTGAGAGTAGATAGATATATAAAAATCCGTTTTTTGCAACACTTCTGCCATAGGTTCTACGGACAGTACCTCTATGTCTAAATTCCTGAAAAAATCATTTACAAAAGTTTGATACTGTGTTTTATAGCCATTTGGTCTAATTTTTATGATAAGTTTAAACTTCTCTCCACTTGATTTCAACTGATTAAAAGAGCTTAAAACATCATACATAAAATCAAATTCAACCGCTACATATGAGTTTAAGTCAGTGGAGTTAAATCCAGATGCTCCAATTGTAATAGTTGGGATTTCTCTATTAATATTTTTTATCTTTGATGCATTATAGGTATCCATTCTAGGATCACCCAATGTAACAATATTATCCATACCGCTAAAATAATTATCTTTTATGCTTTGAGAATAAGCATTTATGTATGTTGCATACTTCGCTTCATCTTGATAATTTTTTGCCAAAATACCATTTATTATCATCAAACTAGGTATATTCTTAGATTTACATGCTAAATCAAAAAGTGTGACCGTATGTCCTATATTCGCAATTAATACCACCAAATCTACTTTATTCTTATTAAGATAGTTTATACAACTATCAAGTGTTCTTAAGTTGTTTGCCACTCTGCCAACTAAGCGATTTTCGATAATATTATATACTTCATTCGATACATCACTACCATCACTTAAAATAAGCCGATGATACTTTTCATTACGAAATTTTTCCATTAAAAGCATTGCATCTTGCTCATACTTTGCTATAGAACCAGAGATAGGAATGAGCCTCTCTTTTAGATTTTGACTTTTTTTTGAATATCTTGAGAAATTTACCAATACTACTTTTAATGTACTATCTTCTCTTAGAGTTTGTAAAAGTTTACGGGTAGGATGGTACTCTTGTATAAATACTGTATGTTTATATGGTTTACCAAATAATCTGTCTAAGATAGGCATAACATTACCGAATATATATGTAGCCATTTCCCTTGTTTTGTATAAAAACCCTCTCAAGCCACTTGGTCTAATTTTACTATCAATCCATTTAGATATAGGAAAATAATAGCTCTCATCATCTTCAATATTTTCTTTACCATAATGATGAAATTGCATGTTTAATTTATTTAAAATATCAATAATCAAATCATTACTAGTGGAAACATAAAGTTTTTCAACCTTTATGTTTTGTATAAATAACATTGATAAGTATAATCGTACATAGAATATATAATCGTTCCAAAATTCTAATCTAAAAGAAAAACCAAAGGGAACATTTTTATACTTAAATATATCATTATGATCTTTATCATAATGCCAATCATTAAAAAATTGATAAATAATATAATTATTTTTCTCCAAAGTTTCTTGATCAACTAAATGGTCAATATATTCAGCTTTTCCTCCCAAATCGGTAATATATTTTTTAAGTCCAAAATCATAAGTCAAGACCAAATCTTTAGTTAAATCATACATCTTTTCAATTTCATCCCACAAAGATTTTGAGTCAACTATATAAATATTTCTATACTCTTTTTTCACTACTAAAGCCTTTTAACTTTTTTACCAAACTAAATATCTCTTCCCTGTTTACTGAGAAGATTGAAGGAAGAAGAATACTTACGACCAATACCATTAGTGTGTACATAAATCCACTAAATAAAAATTTCAATAAAACACTCTCAAAACTATACATAAAAGTTGTACACATATATGCTATGAAAGCAAAAATGACAACCGTATATATTTGATGAAAAGCAAATGTGAAAATTTTCATGTTGAGCAATCTAGTATTAAAATAAAGTTGTATATTTACTCCTATTATCTGTGCTAATATCATTTTCCAAGCAAAACCAACTGCACCAAGTTCTAAATGGTATATAAATATATAACTAAAAAACAGTCCTATCAAAGATGATACTAACCCAATATTTCTATAAAGCTTTGTTGAATTAGTAGCAAAAAACAGTGAACCACTTAACTGCCCATATGTTTGATGAATAGGATAAAAGGCCATGATTACCAATACAAAAGCAGCATCTTTAAATTTTTCATCCGTAAATATACTTAAAAGATTTTCACTTTGGAAGGCAATAAAAACACTAAAGTATGCAGAAATTGCATATAACATCGGTATGTACCGTTTAAACAATTTTTTTACATTTTCAATGTCATTTTCAGTATAAGATTTAGCGAACTCCCTTGTAATAATAGGTGTCATGGCACTAGTAAAAAGAAAACACATAGCGGCTATAGAGTAGGCTAACCCATAAAATCCAGTTTGGACAGACCCGCTAATACTCTGCAAGAGCCATATATCAAACAAGCTTATTGATATAGCAACAACATTAAAGACAAATAATGGAGAGCTAAAAACAAAAAACTCTTTTGTAATATTCTTATATGCAATTTTAAAGTCTAAAATCTGTTTGGTCAATATGGATTTTTTAACAAATAAAATAGAAATAATCATCAGAAAGGACAGTAACGAAATAAACTGAAAATAGAAATAAATATTCAAATCAAACGGCAAAAATTTTACCATGTACAAGAGTAAAACTAAGGCTAATATTTTATGCAAAATTTTAATCAGTTCGACAGAAACAGTTAAGGCATAAGCATCAGACATCTTTATGTAAACCTGCGTAGTCCATGAGAAAAAACCAAATAAAGCACCAAAAATAATGTACTCTTTTGGTATATCAGGTAATAAGACATCAATATAATTCAACAAACCAATCAAATACAAAAATACGAATAAACCGATAAATAAAATAATCGAGAATATAAAATAAAAAGTAATCAAATGTTTTCTACTTGAGTTAGCTGACAACTTTGTAAAAAAAGCCATGGAAGTGCCAGCATCTAAAAATGCAATAAATTGTGTAAAAAATTGTTGTAAATAACTAAATTGACCAAAAGCAACAGGTCCTAATGCTTTTGGAACAATCGCTACCAATACAATATTAATAAGTCCATTTATAATATTGGATAACAACTTAATAATATATCTTTTTTTTAGACTATCTTCCATTAATCATTACTTATACATAAATTATAAACACTTCGAAATCAAAATTTCATCTAAAATTAAATATTTTAATCCTGAATTTTCAAATACATGTATCGCATCTGCGACATCATTTACAACAGGTAAGCCATGAAGGTTATAACTTGTATTCAATAAAGAGCCTATTCCAGTAATCTTGGAAAACTTTTCTATTAAATCATAATATCCGCTATTTTGTTCTTTTGTAAGAATCTGCGGTCTTATAGTTTCATCATAAGGATGTGTACCTGCTTTAATATCTTTTAAAAACTCTTTTTTAGTATCCATTGCCACTGCCATATATCTTGATTCGAAACCCTTAGGATTCACTAAATATGTTGTTTCATAACTATCAAGTACGGATGCAGCAAAAGGCATCCAAAAATCTCTGCCTTTAATGAGTTCGTTTATATGTTGAATAATGTCTGGATTTGATGGATTTGCTAAAATACTTCTATTTCCCAATGCTCTTGAACCAAACTCCATCTTTCCAACAACTCTAGCTACAACTTCGCCATTTGCCAATAGTAGTGCAATCTCATCATTATTTGCTTCTGATATTTTATATTTAGCATTTAAATTTTTATCTTTAATATAGTCGAGGACATCTTCTTTAGAATTTTCTGTTCCTAGATATAAACTTTGTAACGGCTTGTTTTCTATATTGTTCTCGTAGTTTGCAACATAACATGCACCTATACATTGAGACTCATCTGATGAAGAACCTGCAACAAAAATATCGTGAACAAAATCTTGATCACCTAATGCTTTGTTTGCTTTAACATTCATCGCTACCCCACCACTGAAAACAAAGTTGTTAAAACCTATCTCTTTACTTGCTTTTTCAAAAAGTTCAATCAACATTTTTTCTGTATAATTTTGTATACCACCTGCGATATTATCAAATCTAAAATATTTCAATTTTTCATTTAGAAACTCATATAGGTCACTAGGTCTATTTTTATGGACAATCTTCAAACCATCAAACTCTAATAGCTCCTCAAAGACTTCAGCTACTTCATTTGCATACTTTTCTTTTGCATAAGGAGCCAATCCCATGACTTTAAACTCATGTTCAAGTGGCTTCATTCTCAAATACAAAGTCACCATTCTGTAAAGTCTTGCTATCTCACATTGATTACTCTCTGCCAACAACTCAAATTTATTATTTTCTATTTTCCAAACGGTTTGATTTTTTCCATCTCCGTATGCATCCACAGTAATCGCTATAGTCTTATCTTTTTTATTTGGATTGGCAAAATAACCATACATTGCATGACAAGTGTGATGATCGTAAAATTTAATTTTATCCTCATCTATTTTCATAAAATCAGCTATGTTTGACACAACGACTTCTCTTACTTTAATTTTCAGTTCATCAACATTTAAAGTATAAAAATCTAATGGTATTTGATAAAAATTCGTTTCATTTTCATATTTTTTTTCAAATATTTGTTTTGCATAGTCTTTTGGATAATCTTCACCGGCTAATTTAGGCTTCCAATAATTATTCATCATATCAATATAGTCATTTATACCAAAAACTGTGTCTATAGGGTATTGTAAATTATTAATATCTGTACGATCTGTAGTTGCCATTGCTACAATATCAATATTTGAATTATCTAAATTATATTTATTGAGTATATAGCTAATAGACTTTATTGGAAAACCTGTTTCATTTTTTCTTTTCGTAAACCGCTCCTCCTGAATTGCACATACTATCTCGCCATCTATTGATAACGATGCTGATGAATTGTGTCCGTCATATACACCTATTATTGTCATAATCTTCCTTTGTATTGTTATTTAATTTTTTATAATGTAAACCCATCGTCTACTACAATATTTTGCCCATTTACATACTGACTCATATCACTAAGCAAATAAACTAAAGTGCCTTTTAAATCACTTTTATCAAGCATCCCTTTAGTTAAACATTTTTCTTTATATTTTTTCAAAAATGATTCTGGCTGACTATCAAATATTCCACCGGGAGTCAATGTATTAACTTTAATATTCATCCCTTTGAAATATTTTGCCATATATTTTGTAAGATGAATTAGACCTGATTTGATCGCTGCATATTCGACGGGCACAGTCATACTTGTACCTTCATATATCTCAAACTTTGGAGCCACAACCCCATAAATAGAGCTTATGTTTACTATGTTTCCATAGCCTTGCTTTTGAAAATATTGTGCGAATTGTTGTGAAGTTGTAAAATAGCCACCTAAATTTAATCCTAAATTTTCTACAAAATCATCATATTCTACATCAAAAAAATGTTTACCATAATTTTTGTTTCGAGGGTAAGCATTGTTTACAAGTGCATCGACTTTTCCATATTTTTCATCAAGATATTTTATACACTCAAGCAAAGAATCTTTTGAAGTTATATCTAGTTTGATAAAATTAATATTTGCTGTATTTAGTTCTAGTAATAAATCATCTTTTACTTTAATCCCAATATCAGCATTGATATCGGCTATGATAGCGATACCACCATTTTCCACGACAGCTTTTACAAACTCTTTTCCGAGCAATCCGGCTCCACCTGTAATCACTACTACTTTATTACTTAGCATTATTCTCCCTCATTAAAAATTCTACAAACTTATAGTCTAGTTCCGTGTCAATATCAATAGACCTCTCTTCTGGCATAACATAGAGTCCAGTAGTTTCTAAAAATAGTGTTTTTTCATTTAAGATACTATCTCGTTTCCAAATATAAATAGAAGCATTCATATCATAACTTTTAGGGGCATCCTGTCTTCTTACAATTGAATTGTCTAATTGCTTTGACAAACTTACTTTTCCAACACTATCAACTTCTACGAGATTAAAATAGGGGCTTCTTCTGCTTGGCATAGCGGTAATTAAATTGTCATTGTGATTGTCTAAAAACTGTTTAAAGGAATCTTTAATATCTTCAACACTTCGTAAAGGAGCAGTTGCATCTAAATCAACCAAATAATCAAAAGTCTTATTGTAATATTCTTCGCTTCTTACAAAAGCATCTTTGATAACATCAAGTTTACCTGCTGTATCACTTGCCATTTCATCGCTTCTTTTAAAAAATACTTCTGCACCATACTGCTTGGCTACTTTAGCTATATCATCACTGTCTGTACTTATGACAATATGTTCAAAAAGCCCCGAAGCAAACGCTTGTTCAATCGTATAAGCAATAAGAGGTTTACCACATAATGCTTTAATATTCTTATTTTTAACACCTTTACTTCCACCTCTTGCACAAATTGTACATAAAATATCGCTCATATATTTTGCTCCTGTATAGTTGATATAGTATCCATCACTTCTAAAGCTTCTTTATAAGTACAAATAGTTTTTTGTTTCTCAAAAACATCTAAGTGCATTTTTTCAAATATTAAATTTCTTTCTAAATTTGAAAAACTATATATCTCTTCAAGTCCAATTTTATTTTTCTTAACTAGTTTATTTGCTATGAAATCAAGCTCATAGGTATGCTCAAAAGTTTCAACCAACAATTTTCTATGAGTTATTTTGCTTATGTAATCTAATGAAATATTTACAACAATATTTTTATTTGTTTTACCTATGAGCATAGTTAAATCATCAGAATTTATCTCCAAATCTGAAATTTTTACTTGACAACTTTTTATGTCATTAATTCGTCCACATAACCACTGAACATAGTCAATCTCATGACTCAAATCTAGTAATACCCCACCACCTTGCTCTTTTTTTGCACTATAACAATTCTTATAATCTGTATTTGGTCTCCAAAATGGTAAATATTGACCACATTTAGCATTGACTAAAATAATTCTTTCATTTTCTACAAATTCTTTTAATTTTTCTAATAAAGGATGAAATCTAAGGACATAGCCAATAAATATTTTATTATTTTTTATTTCTAAAGTTTGTTTTGATTCAAAAAGTGGTTTTTCACAAAAAATTAGTTTATCTTTTATATTTTCTTCTAAAAATTCTAATTGTTCAAAGTGTTTATTTGTCTCAGATGCTATGACAAAATAGTCATATTGACTCATATTATCTACATCTTTTAAATCTTTATAGCAAGTTTTATTTTCAATATTTTGTTTAGTCACCAAATCTATACTTTGAACTATAAATAATTTGGATAAAACCTCATAATGTCTTTTGCCAATTGAGCCATACCCTATAAGTAACACTTTCAACTAAAACACCTCATTATATTTTTGCTTGACTTTATCGTATATCTTCAAAAGAACATCCTTATTTGAAACTATCTCATTTATGGCTTGGCTCATCTCTTCTGGCTCATCATCATATTGATGCGCAATATTGTTTCTAACTTTCCTTAAATTCATCCACTCTTTTGCACTAAAAATATATTCTGTTTTTTCTAATTTATTTAAGATATCTATGAAAGGCAAACTAGACACTTCTTGTTCATAGTTTGCAACAATGAGTTTAAATATTTTATCTCCAAGCGTATCTTGCAGTTTTGTAAATCTAAACATATACTGATCAAGTGCTTGTATTTGATTTTTGTCTAGGTTAGTGTATTCAAATGCTGTTATAGGGATAAAGGTTTGAATGGTTTCAAATGCTTCATTTATTCTTTGTATATGCTTATCGCATTCATGGAAATATTTTTCTAAAATCAATCTATCTTCTTTCAATTCGACTCCTTTATCAAGGGCATGTTCTTCTATAAGCCTTTTTTGGTCTCTCTGGAAAACAACATCTATCTTTTGTTCACCTAATAATTCTTCTAACTTTAATAAAAACTCAACTTTCTTTTTTTGTAAGTTGTCATATTCCTTGTTTGGTAAAAGATACAAATCAATATCTCCACCTTTTTTATTATCATCAACACGACTTCCAAAAAGGTAAACTCTCCCATCATTAAAAACTTCTTTGAATGTTTTTAGTATGACTCTTATTTCTTTTGCACTAAGTCTCATTAAAACACCTCGTGATATTCATTATTTGCTTTCTCAAACTCTTCTAGTCTTCCTATGTCTAGCCAATATTCGCGTATAGGAAAAGATATGCTTTTTTGCTCATCTGCTATTATCTTTTCAAACAATGTTGGCATATCAAAATATTGATTTTGAGGGATATATTCTAGCGACTCAGCACTTAAAACATACACACCACCACTTACAAAAAAGTTATGAACTGGCTTTTCTTCTATACTTTTTATATCTATTCCGTCTATATTTACTACACCATAAGGCACTTGAAAGTCATACTCTCTCACTCCCATTGTGGCGATAGAGTTATTTTGTATGTGATACTCCATCATATGTTCAAAATTTATATTTGTAAGCAAATCTCCATTCATTACAAAAAAAGGTTCATTTAATTTTTCTCTCATCAAACTCAAAGCTCCAGCCGTACCCATTCTTTGTTCTTCATGAACATACTCTATATTTACCCCAAACTTACTACCATCTCCAAAATAATCTTCTATCACTTCCGATTTATAACTCACACTGAGTATAATATTTGTAAATCCATACTTTTTAAAATTTAAGATGATAGTTTCAAGAATGGGCTTATTCCCTACTTTTAACATCGGTTTTGGTGTGTTTTTAGTAAGAGGATAAAGCCTAGTCCCAAGTCCACCCACCATAAGCACAACTCTATTTGATTTGCTTGTAGCTTTTAAAAGCTCATCTACCTCTTCTATCCCTACAAGTTTTCCATCATTATCTACAATAGGGATTTGATAAAGTTTTTTTTCTATGGCAATTTCAAGGATTTTTTCTTTCGTATCTTCTATCTTACACACAGTTGGTGTTCTAAAAATAATAGTTTCAATACTATCATCTAAAGACAAATCGCCAAGCAATCCTCTTCGTATATCGCCATCAGTTACAGTACCTATTAGCTTTTCATTTTCATCCAAAACGATAGCTAACTTCATTGCTCCACTATCTATGATTTGTAATGCTTCTTTGATTGTTGAGTTTGGATTGAGTGTTATGTTTTTGTAGTTTTTCATTTTTCTATTATCCTATTCAAAGCATATTCAAGCTGTTTTTTATTTGGAAGATAAAGTTGATATTTGGCGAGTAAGATTTTATTTTCAATACTATCAGTAGCATATTCAACTAAAATATGATTTTTGTATGCACCTAAGATAATCCCAACTGGCTCATTATCACCCTCTGTCGCTTCCTCTTTTTTGAAATAGTTGAGATACAGATTCATTTGCCCTACATCTTGATGGTCTATTTCACCTCGTTTTAAATCAATCAGCACAAAGCATTTTAAAATCCTATGATAAAAAAGCAAATCAACTCTAAAATGCTTTCCGCCGATACTCATACGATATTGTCTGCCAATAAATGCAAAGCCTTTCCCAAGTTCAAGCAAGAATTGTTGAAGATTTGAGATGAGTCGCTCTTCCAAATCACTTTCAAGGTATTGGTATTGTTCGGGGATATTTAAAAACTCTAACACAAAAGGGTCTTTTATCAAATCTTCGGGCTGTTCTATTTCATGACCCTCGCTAGCTAATCTTAGCACATCTTCTTTATCGGTACTTAGTGCCAAACGGTGAAATAACATACTTTTCATTTGTCGTTTTAACTCTCGCACACTCCATTTCTCTTTTTCGGTTTGCTTGGTATAAAAGCCGATTTCAAGCTCAGAATCCGCTTTTAATATCTCATAATAATGACTCCAAGTCAATTTGTGGGACAGCGTCCCACTTATTTGAAATGTCAGATAAAGCTTTCTCATGTAAAGTAAATTTGACCTTCCAAAACCTTTACCATAAGCTATGGTTAAATCTTTTGAGAGTCTTTCAAAAAGCGCCGTACCATACTCAGCTTTTTCATTTCCATTTTGCTCAAACTCTACAATGTATCTCCCAATCTCCCAATAAGTTTGCACCAAAATACTATTTACACTGCACGCTGCTTTTTCTCTACCTATTGATAGTAGATTACCAATTTGACCCACAAGTTGTGTGTAGTTTTTCTCTATGGCCACTTCTAAACTCACAAAATTTCCTTCAAAAGCACAAAGCTCTCAGCGTACTCACATCCACAAGTAGCACCTCTTAGTATTGCCAATGCTTTTAAGTTTCTCTCGCTTCTTGGAAATGGATGCTCTGCCATTTCACTTTTAAAGATATTCATAAACTCTATTTTTTTATCCATATAGCTGCTTATATCTACAAATACATTTGGTATAAAACTATCCTCTTTTGTGCTTGGTGCGAACTCTGTCTCACTTAACACTTCCATCATGTAGATTTTTTTTATAAACTGGTAACGAAATGATTTTGTACAACTAAATGATGCTTCAAATATTTTTCGATGGTCACTATGTACATCTCCCTTAAAAGGCAAATAGATAATATTTGGCTGCACCTCACTTATTATTTTTGATATTTTTCCTATAAGTTCACTCACAGAGTATTCATCAACTTGCATAGTTTTTAATCTCAAGTTGTGAACACTATCAAAGCTATATAGTTTTGATACTTCTTCTATCTCTTTTTCTCTTGTTTCATAGTAGCTATGCTTTTTATCGATAGTTGTACAAATAAGCCAATGGATCTCATCACCTTTTGATTTATGTTTTAAAAGCGTTCCCCCACATCCCAAGGTTTCATCATCAGGATGAACTGCTACTACCAGAACTTTGTTTTTCATAGATATTCTCCAACTTTTGGAAGCTCTTTAAAATTATGATCTAAAATTTCTACGGCTCCGTCATATGTTTTTACTAAAATTGTATTTTTACTTGATTCTAAAACTTTTCCACTTTCAATGTTTTCTTGAGTATTTACTATAACCTTAACTCTCCAAATAGTTATATCTTTCCCCTTGTATTCAATATGAGCTCCTACATATGGTTTTGATAATGCTCTAACTAAATTATAGATTGCTTCTGATGACATTCTGAAATCAATTTGACCATCTGTTTTTCCTCGTTTTCTCCAAGTATTCGCTAAATTATGATTCTGTTTTTGTGTTTGATAACTATTGTTTTCTAACTGCGGTACAAATTCTTCGATTTGTTCAAGTGCTACATTAATTACTTTATCATAAAGTGTTTGTGCATCATCACTATTTAAAATATCAAAATCTTTTTGAGACAATATATCTCCACTATCGGCACCTTCATCCATGAAAAAAAATGTTGAGGCACTTTGTTTTAATCCAAGTGCCAAAGCCCAGATAAGTGGATGCCTTCCTCTGTTTTGTGGCAATGAAGCAGGGTGATAACCAATAGCACCCAATGGTGCTAATTTTAATAACTCTTTTTTAATTAAGCTAGACCAGCCAAAGCAAAATATAATGTCAGGTTTTAAACTACCGATCCACTCTATGTTTTCATTTGAGTTTATATCATCAACAAATTTATAAGGAATTTTATTTTCTTCACATAAAGGTGTTAAATCTGCAAAATCACTATTGAATTCAGATTTTTTTTTAGTGCAAACCCCAACTACATCTGCTTTAATCTCTATAAGTTTTTGAAGTGTTTTTTTTGAAAATTCAACAGTCCCTATAAAAACAATTTTCATAACGAAAACCTTATATCATAAAAAGATTTTTTTAAAATGTTACTTAAATCGGCTTTTTTAATCTCTTCTATTATTTTCAAACTGGCACATCCGTCTCCATAAGGGTTTTGAACACTTTTTAGCGCCTTTTGAAACTCTTTTGAGTATATTTTTTCAAATGCTTTTTTTATACTCTCTTTGTTCGGCTCGCAATCTATAACACTGTTAGCTTTAATTCTACCTTTTTGTCTATCGCCGATGTTGATGGTCCCAATCTTAAAACTTGGAGTCTCCGCAAGACCGCTAGAGCTATTTCCTACCATTGCATCTACAAATTGCAATGCACTTAAATATCGTAGTTGTCCCAAAGAAGTAAATCCTACTGATTTATGAGGATTTTTAGCCACATATTCATCTATCATTTGATTTATTATTCTTCCATCTGTATCACTGTTTGCTTTCGTAAAGATGATATTTGTATCTTGAAGTTCATCTATAGCATCTAAAAGTTCTTGAAATTGCCCTTTAGCTGTAGAATTTTCAAGAGTTACTGGATGAAAAGTAACCAATATATTTTTTTTATTTAGTTTAAAATCAATTGATTTTTCAAATTCTTCTTTATTTAAAAGTTTTAACCTTTTGATATTTTCAATTCCCATGCCGCCAACATTAAAAACTCTACTTGGATGTTCGCCTAACTGGATAACTCTATTTTTATATTCGTCTGTTGCCGTAAAGTGCAAATGAGACATTTTTGTAATACTATGGCGAATAGGTTCATCAATAAGACCTTCGGTAGCTTCTCCGCCATGAAGATGAGCTATCGGAATTCTTGCAATTATGGCTGCACTTACGGCACTAAATATCTCATACCTATCGCCTAAAACTATTAAAATATCTGGTTTTAATTCGTCAAATGCTTCCGCGAATGAGATTTGAGCTAGTCCCATAGACTTTGAAATTCCTACCGAAGTGTCACTCGACAAAAGCATCTCTATTTTTTTGTTGATAACAAACTCTTTTTCTATTTCTTTGTAAGTAAGTCCAAATTCAGGGCTCAAATGCATACCTGTCGCGATTATTTGTAGCTCTAAATCTTTGTCAGCTTCTATCTCTTTCATCAGCCAATATAAAAGACCGTATTCAGCTCTTGTACCCGTTACTACACATATCTTTTTCATATTAATTTTCCTAAAAACTCAAATGAATCAATATCCATCTTTGATACCGCAAACCATTTTTTACCGAGGTCTTTG
>C687J26845_10000242_pt1 | contig 36690 bp, 33 predicted proteins | sample RifCSPlowO2_12_FD_26845 | JGI IMG/M metagenome (IMG submission 26845)
ACAGAAAATAACCGCCTAAGCGCTTCGGTGCCGGTAAGGGTGAAAAGGTGCGGTAAGAGCGCACCGCGCGACTGGTAACAGTTCGTGGCTAGGCAAACCCCGCTCGGAGCAAGACCAAATAGGGTTCCATTGGCGTGGCCCGCGCTGGAACCGGGTAGGTTGCTAAAGGCGTGCAGTGATGTACGTCGTAGACGAATGACTGTCCTCGACAGAACCCGGCTTACAGATCGACTCTCCACCTTTTTACTTCATCCGCTTGTGTGCATACCCCGCAGTTCTAAGACCAAAAAAATCTTACTCTTAACAAAGCACTTTAAGTTCGAAGCGCAGCCTTCTGTATCGGCTCGATTTCGTCTTGATTTTGCGACGTTTTCCTCGCCTTTCCTCCGCGCTTTTGTTGGCTAAATCACCGATTTGTAAGGCTTTTCCTCCACTCGTGCGCCTTGACGCTGAGGGGCTGCATTCCTATAGTGTGCTCAAGTGGTAAAAAGTGGCGTGAAGTGGGTTTTTTGGCAGGGAAAGCAACTAATAATGGGGGAGCGCAGCAGTGTTTCGTGGAGCTAACGCCATCAGTCTCGACGCCAAAGGGCGCCTCGCGATGCCGAGTCGGTATCGTGACGAGCTGGTATTGCGTTGCGCCGGTCAGTTGATTGTGACCATCGATGCTGTTGACTCCTGCCTGAGTGTCTATCCGCTACCCGAGTGGGAGCTGATTGAAGCCAAGTTGCGCGAACTACCTTCCTTTCGTGAAGAAAACCGTCGTCTGCAGCGTTTGTTGATCGGCAATGCCGTTGACCTGGAACTCGACAGTGCCGGGCGTTTTCTGGTGCCACCGCGCTTGCGTGAATACGCCGGGCTCGACAAGCGCGCCATGCTGGTCGGCCAGCTGAATAAATTCCAACTGTGGAACGAAGACGCCTGGAACACCTTGGCGGACGCGGATCTGGCGGCCATTAAACAACCCGGTGCTATGCCGGCCGAATTGCGTGATTTGATCCTGTGACTATGACTTCTGACTTGGCCCACATAACCGTACTGCTGGAAGAGGCCGTTACGGCTCTCGCGGTGCGCAGCGACGGCTGCTATCTGGACGGCACTTTCGGGCGTGGCGGCCACAGTCGGCTGATTTTGCAGCAGTTGGGCGAGGGCGGCCGGTTGCTGGGCTTTGATAAAGACCCGCTGGCGATCGCCACTGGGCAAACACTGGCGGCCGAAGACGGCCGCTTTGTCATTGTGCAGCGCAGCTTTGCTGAGCTGGGTGATGAACTGGCGGTGCGCGGTCTGGCCGGCAAGGTCAGCGGTGTGCTGCTGGATTTGGGTGTATCCTCGCCCCAGCTGGATGATCCCGAGCGCGGCTTCAGCTTTATGAATGATGGTCCGCTGGACATGCGCATGGACCCCAGTCGTGGTGTCAGTGCCGCCGCCTGGATCGCCAGCGCCCCCGAGGAAGAAATCGCCCGGGCATTTAAAGAATATGGCGAAGAACGCTTTGCCAAGCGCATGGCGCGGGCGGTGGTGTTGCGTCGTGCCGAGCAGCCGTTTGAGCGCACCGCGGATCTGGCCAATGTCTTGACCGTGGCCAATCCGGCCTGGGAAAAAGGCAAGAACCCTGCTACTCGGGCGTTCCAGGGCCTGCGCATTCAAATCAACAACGAGTTGGGCGACCTCGAGCGTGGCCTGGATGCGGCCATGGATGCGCTGGAGATTGGCGGCCGTTTGGCGGTGATCAGTTTTCACTCGCTGGAAGATCGCATCGTTAAGCAGTTTATGCGCCGCCATGTGAAGGGTGAGGCGGACAACTTGCCGCGTGATCTGCCGGTACGAGTGGTGCCCTTTGATCCGCGCTTGAAGTTGCTTGGCAAACCACAATTTGCCTCCGATGCCGAAGTTAAGGCCAACCCGCGCTCGCGCAGTGCGGTATTGCGCGTGGCGGAGAAGTTGCGTTGAGTCGTCTCTACGCCAAGCCCTTGCCAACCGGCAGCTTTGTCATGCTGCTGTTGTTTGTGGCCGTGCTGGTGTCGGCGGTCGGCGTGTCTTACACCGCCCACTGGAACCGCCAGCTGCTCAATGGCCTGTATGCCGAGCTGAGCGTGCGCGACAAGGCCCAGGCCGAATGGGGCCGGCTGATCCTCGAGCAAAGCACCTGGACGGCCCATAACCGTATCGAAACCCTGGCCACCGAACAGCTGAAAATGCGCATCCCCGATGCTGCGCAAGTGCGGATGGTCACGCCATGATGCAGCTCGAAGGCGCGCTCTATCCGTGGCGCTTTCGGCTGGTGCTGGCCTTGCTGGCGCTGATGACCGCCGCGATTGTCTGGCGGATTATTGACCTGCAAGTGGTCGATCATGATTTCCTGCAAGGCCAGGGCGATGCCCGCAGCATGCGGCACATTCCTATTCCTGCACACCGCGGGCTGATTACCGACCGCAATGGCGAACCGCTGGCGGTCAGTACTCCGGTCACCACCCTGTGGGCCAATGGGAAAGAGCTGCAAGCCGGGCGGGCGCAATGGGCGACTCTGGCGGCGGCGCTGGGCCAAGAACCGAAAGCCTTTGCCCAGCGGCTTGAGCAAAACGCCGGGCGTGAGTTCATGTACCTGGTGCGCGGCTTAACCCCTGAGCAAGGCCAGGCAATAATCGATCTTAAAGTGCCGGGTGTTTACGCCATCGAAGAGTTTCGGCGTTTTTACCCGGCCGGTGAAGTGACTGCCCATGTGGTCGGTTTTACCGATGTGGATGACAAGGGCCGTGAAGGCGTTGAGCTGGCGTTTGACGAGTGGCTGGCCGGCGTGCCGGGCAAGCGGCAGGTCTTGAAAGATCGCCGTGGTCGTTTGATCAAAGACGTCCAGGTTACCCAGAACGCCAAGGCCGGACAGACCCTGGCGTTGTCGATTGACCTGCGTTTGCAGTATCTGGCGCACCGTGAACTGCGCAACGCCTTGGCCGAGTTTGGCGCCAAGGCCGGCAGTTTGGTGATGGTCGACGTGCAAACCGGCGAAGTGCTGGCGATGGTCAATCACCCGACCTACAACCCGAATAACCGGCGTAATCGTCAGCCGGCGGCGCTGCGCAATCGCGCCATGATCGATGTGTTTGAGCCCGGCTCAACCGTTAAGCCCTTCTCGATGAGCGCGGCCTTGCAAAGCGGTCGCTGGAAACCGGAAGACCGGGTGGATGTTTCCGGCGGTACTCTGCAAATCGGCAAATACACCATTCGTGACGTTTCCAGAACCGGCGGAAACCTCAACCTGACGGAAATTCTGATCAAGTCGAGCAACATCGGGATCAGCAAGATCGCCTTCGATATTGGCGCCGAATCGATCTACAGCGTGATGCAGCAAGTGGGCCTGGGCCAGGACACCGGCCTGGGCTTCCCGGGTGAGCGGGTTGGCAATCTGCCTAACCACCGCATCTGGCCGAAAGCCGAAACCGCCACCCTGGCCTATGGCTATGGCCTGTCGGTCACCGCCGTTCAGCTGGCCCATGCCTACGCCACGCTGGCCAACGATGGCCGCAGTGTGCCGCTGACCATGACCCGTGCCGACGGCGCTCGGGACGCCGGCACCCAAGTGATTCCGCAGGATGTCGCTAAAACTTTGCAAGGCATGTTGCAGCAAGTGGTAGAAGCGCCCGGTGGGGTGTTCCGCGCCCAGGTGCCGGCCTATCACGTCGCCGGCAAAAGCGGCACGGCGCGTAAAAATGCCGCCGGCACCAAGGGTTATACCGAGAACGCTTACCGCTCCTTGTTTGCCGGTTTTGCGCCGGTCAATAACCCGCGCATTGCCTTGTTGGTGGTCATCGATGAGCCCAGCACCGGGGCGTATTACGGTGGCCTGATTTCTGCGCCGGTGTTTGGCAAGGTCATGGCCGGCGCGTTGCGGCTGATGAATATTGCCCCAGACAACCTGCCCCCTGCGGCGCCACAGGCTGTGGTGCCACTCGATAGCAAAGGAGGGCGAACCTAATGCCTATGCCTCTTAACCAGCTGCTGCCAGAAGCCGGCAGTTCGGTACTGATTCGTGAATTGACCCTGGACAGCCGTAAGGTGCTGCCCGGGGATTTGTTTTTAGCCGTGCCCGGCACCGCCCAAGATGGCCGTCTGCATATCGCCGACGCCATCGCCCGTGGCGCCGCCGCGGTGGCCTATGAGGCCGAAGGCGCGCCGCAGATGCGTGACAGCGCCGCCGCCTTGATCGCCATGAAAGGTCTGGCCGGTCAGCTGTCGGCCATCGCCGGACGTTTTTACGGTGAGCCGAGCCGCGCCTTGCGCCTGATCGGCGTGACCGGCACCAACGGTAAAACCAGTGTCAGCCAGTTGCTGGCGCAGGCCCTGGATCTGCTCGGTGAGCGTTGCGGGATAGTCGGTACCCTGGGCAGCGGCTTTCACAATGAGCTGGTTCAAGGGCAGCACACCACGCCCGACCCGATTGGCGTGCAAGCAGTGTTGGCCAATCTCAAGCAGGCCGGCGCCAAAGCCGTGGCGATGGAGGTGTCTTCCCACGGTTTGGATCAGGGCCGGGTCGCCGCCTTGGCCTTTTCGGTGGCGGTGTTTACCAACCTGTCCCGCGATCACCTCGATTACCACGGCAGCATGGCCGCCTATGGCGCGGTAAAGGCAGCGCTGTTTGCAAGGCCTGGCCTGCGTTGCCGGGTGCTGAATGTGGATGACGATTTTGGTCGCGAGCTGGCCGTGCTGCCGAGCGAGTCGCGGCTGATCAGCTACAGCCTGGACGACTCGACGGCCTATCTGTATTGCCGCAGTGCCGACTTCGATGATGATGGCGTACGTGCCGACATAGTCACCCCGCAAGGCGAGGGTCGCCTGTGCAGCGCGCTGCTGGGCCGTTTCAACCTGAGCAACTTGCTGGCGGTGGTCGGTGCCTTGTTGGCGCTGGATTACCCGCTGGATGAAATCCTCGGCGTAATGCCTCAGTTGCAAGGCCCGCTCGGCCGCATGCAGCGCCTCGGTGGTGGTGTTCAGCCGTTGGTGGTAGTGGATTACGCCCACACCCCGGATGCCCTGGATAAAGTGCTGGAGGCGCTGCGCCAGCACGCCGATGGCCAATTGCTCTGCCTGTTTGGCTGTGGCGGCGACCGTGATCGTGGCAAGCGCGCCTTGATGGCCGCCGTGGCTGAGCAGCGTGCCGACCGGGTACTGGTCACCGATGACAATCCGCGCTCTGAGGCCCCTGAGCAAATCTTCGCCGACATTCGCAGCGGTTTCACCGATCTCGGCAAGGTCAGCTTGCAGCATGGCCGCGGCGCGGCGATTGCCCAGCTGATCGCCAGTGCCCAGGTCGGTGACGTGGTGTTGCTGGCCGGTAAAGGCCATGAGGACTACCAGGAAATTAACGGCGTGCGTCAGCCGTTCTCCGACTTGCACGAAGCCGAGCAGGCGTTGCTTGCCTGGAGTGCCGCCCATGCTTAAGCCCCTACAGCTCAGTGCATTGCTGCAGCCGCTGAATGCCCGCTTGCTGGGCGCCGATGCAACTTTTAACGGGGTGTCTATCGACAGCCGCAGCGTGGCTGCCGGGCAGTTATTTGTGGCCTTAAGTGGGCCGAATTTCGATGGCCATAACTACCTGGCCGAGGTTGCCAGCAAGGGCGCAGTGGCGGCCCTGGTTGAGCGCGAAGTGGCTGGGGTGAACCTGCCGCAACTGCTGGTGACCGACACCCGGGTTGCCTTGGGGCGGCTCGGCGGGCTGAACCGTCAGGCCTATCAGGGCCCGTTGGCGGCAGTCACCGGCTCCAGTGGCAAGACCACGGTCAAAGAGCTGCTGGCCAGTATTCTGCGCGTCGCAGGGCCGGTGTTGGCCACCCGCGGCAACTTGAATAATGACCTCGGCGCGCCCCTGACCCTGCTCGAATTGTCGGCCGAACACAGCGCCGCAGTGATCGAGTTGGGCGCCTCGCGCGAGGGTGAAATCGGCTACACCGTCAGCCTGGCTCAGCCCCAGGTGGCCATCATCACCAATGCCGGCACCGCCCATGTGGGTGAGTTCGGCGGGCCGGAAAAAATCGTACTGGCCAAGGGCGAGATACTCGAAGGCTTGCCGAACAATGGCACGGCGATTCTGAATCTGGATGATCCGGCTTTTGCCACCTGGCAGCGCCGCGCCCGTGGTCGCCAAGTGCTGAGTTTTGCGCTGAGCAATCCAGGCGCCGATTTTTCTGCCCGCGAGCTCAATGTCGATGGCCGTGGTTGCCCGGCCTTCACCCTGCAGTGCGCCGCAGGCAGTGTGCGGGTGCAATTGAACTTGCTTGGCCAGCACAACGTCAGTAATGCCTTGGCGGCAGCGGCGGCGGCGCATGCCTTGGGCGTATCGCTCGAGCAAATTGTGCAGGGCCTGCAAACTTTACAGCCGGTCAAGGGTCGTACCGTGGCGCAAGTGTTGGCCAATGGGGTACGGCTGATTGATGACAGTTACAACGCCAACCCGGCCTCGATCAATGCCGCCACCGATCTGCTCAGCGGTTTTGCCGGCCGGCGCGTGTTGGTGCTGGGCGACATGGGCGAGTTGGGCGACTGGGCCGAGCAGGCCCATCGCCAAGTGGGCGCCTATGCCGCCGGCAAGGTCGACGCGCTGTACGCCGTTGGCCCGCAGATGGCCCATGCGGTGACGGCCTTCGGCGTCGGCGGCCAGCACTTTGCCGAGCAAGCCAGTTTGATCGTCGCACTGGCGAGCGAGCAGGGCGCTAACACCAGCATTCTAATTAAAGGTTCGCGCAGCGCGGCGATGGAAAAAGTCGTCGCGGCGTTGGCTGCAACATCGTCCGACCAGATTGGGGAGAGTCACTAATGCTGCTGCTGCTCGCGGAGTATCTGCAACAGTTCTACAAGGGCTTCGGGGTCTTTCAGTACCTGACGCTGCGCGGCATTTTGGGCGTACTCACCGCGCTGTCGCTGTCGCTGTGGCTGGGGCCGTGGATGATCCGCACCCTGCAGCATCGGCAGATTGGCCAGTCGGTGCGCAATGACGGTCCGCAGTCGCACCTGTCCAAATCCGGCACCCCGACCATGGGCGGCGCGCTGATTCTCTCGGCCATCGCCATCAGCACCTTGCTCTGGGCCGACTTGTCCAACCGTTATGTGTGGACTGTGCTGATCGTCACCCTGTTGTTCGGTGGTATCGGCTGGGTCGATGATTACCGCAAGGTGATCGAGAAAAACTCGAAAGGTCTGCCAAGTCGCTGGAAGTATTTCTGGCAGTCGGTGTTTGGCTTGGGCGCCGCGGTGTTTTTGTTTGTCAGCGCCCAGAGCCCGGTGGAAACCACTTTGATAGTGCCGATGTTTAAAAGCATCAGCATCCCGTTGGGCATAGGTTTTGTGGTGCTCAGCTACTTCGTGATAGTCGGCACCAGCAACGCGGTGAACCTCACCGATGGCCTGGATGGCTTGGCGATCATGCCCACCGTCATGGTTGGCGGTGCCCTGGGGATTTTTTGCTACCTGTCGGGCAACGTCAAATTCGCCGAATACCTGTTCATTCCTTACGTGCCGGGCTGCGGCGAGCTGATCGTGTTCTGCGCCGCCATGGTCGGTGCCGGCCTGGGCTTTCTGTGGTTTAACACCTACCCGGCGCAAGTCTTTATGGGTGACGTCGGCGCGCTGGCGCTGGGCGCGGCCTTGGGCACCATCGCCGTGATAGTCCGGCAAGAAATAGTGCTGTTCATCATGGGCGGGGTGTTCGTGATGGAAACCCTGTCGGTGGTGATTCAGGTCGCCTCGTTCAAATTGACCGGCAAGCGGGTGTTTCGCATGGCACCCATTCATCACCACTTCGAACTCAAAGGCTGGCCAGAGCCGCGCGTAATAGTGCGCTTCTGGATCATCACCGTGATTTTGGTGCTGATCGGTCTTGCCACCTTGAAACTGCGTTAAGGGTACCGAGAAGATCATGAGCCTGATTGCTTCAGATCAATTTCGCATCGTTGTCGGCCTCGGCAAGAGCGGCTTATCCCTGGTGCGTTTTTTAGCGCGCCAGGGCTTGCCCTTTGCCGTGGTCGATAGCCGCGCCAATCCACCGGAGTTGGCGACCCTGCGTGAGCAGTTTCCCCAGGTGGAAGTGCGTTGTGGCGAGCTGGATGTGGAGTTTCTCTGCCGCGCCTCGGAGTTGCTGGTCAGTCCTGGCATGGCTCTCGCCACGCCGGCGCTGCAGCAAGCGGCGGCGCGCGGGGTGAAGATGTCCGGCGATATCGAGTTGTTCGCTCGCCACGCCAAGGCACCGATCATCGCCATCACCGGCTCCAACGCCAAAAGCACCGTCACCACCTTGGTCGGCGAGATGGCTGCAGCGGCCGGCAAGCGCGTGGCAGTGGGCGGGAATCTGGGCACTCCGGCGCTGGAGTTGCTGGCCGATGAGGTCGAGCTGTACGTGCTCGAGCTGTCGAGCTTTCAGCTGGAAACCACCGAGCAGTTGAACGCCGCCGTGGCCACTGTGCTGAACGTCAGCGAAGACCATATGGACCGTTACAGCGGCCTGCCGGCCTATCACCAGGCCAAGCACCGGATCTTTCGCGGCGCCAAGCATGTGGTGATCAATCGCCAGGATGCACTGTCGCGACCACTGTTGAATGAGGGCGTGACCTGCTCGACTTTCGGTTTGAACAAGCCGGACTTCAAGACCTTTGGTTTGATAGTCGAGGATGGCGAGAAGTACCTGGCCTACCAGTTCGACAAGCTAATGAACGTGCGCGAGCTAAAAATGCGTGGCGCCCATAACCAGGCGAACGCCCTGGCGGCCCTGGCTTTGGGTCATGCCGTCGGCCTGCCATTCGAGCCGATGTTGGCGACCCTGCGCGAATTCACCGGCCTGGCGCATCGCTGCCAGTGGCTGCGCGAATTGCGCGGGGTGAACTATTACGACGACTCCAAGGCCACCAACGTCGGCGCGGCGCTGGCGGCCATCGAAGGCCTGGGCGCCGACATCGACGGCAAGTTGCTGTTGGTGGCCGGTGGCGATGGCAAGGGCGCGGATTTCTCGGCCTTGCGCGCCCCGGTGGCGGCCCATTGTCGCGCGGTGTTGTTGCTCGGCCGGGATGCGGAATTACTGGCCGGCGCTCTCGAAGGCAGCGTGCCCTTGCTGCGGGTCAAAACCCTTGAGGAAGCGGTGCTGCGCGCCGCGGAACTGGCGCAAGCCGGCGATGCAGTGTTGCTATCGCCAGCCTGCGCCAGCCTGGACATGTTCAAAAATTACGAGCAGCGCGGGCAGTTGTTTGCCGCTGCCGTGCAGGGGCTGAACTGATGTTGGCCAAGTTGCTCGGCTTGCCCTCGCCCTTGCATGGCGGGCGCGGTATCGACGTCGACTTTCCGATGCTGGCGGGCTGCTTGGGTTTGCTGGGTTTGGGCTTGGTGATGATTACTTCGGCCTCCTCGGAAGTGGCGGCGGCGCTGTCGGGCAACACCCTCTATCACATGATTCGCCACCTGTTTTATCTGGCCATCGGCCTGGGTGCTGGTCTGCTGACCATGTTGGTGCCGATGAGCACCTGGCAGCGTAACGGCGCCCGGTTGCTGATTGCGGCATTCGTGCTGCTGGTGTTGGTGTTGATCCCGGGCATTGGCCGTGAAGTGAACGGTGCCTCGCGCTGGATTGGCTTTGGCATCTTCAACGTCCAGCCATCGGAGCTGGCCAAGTTGTTTACGGTGATCTTTCTGGCCGGCTTCCTGGTGCGCCGGCAAAACGAAGTGCGCGAAACCCTGATGGGCTTTATCAAGCTGATGATGGTGATCGGGCCGATGGCCGCTTTGTTGCTGGCCGAGCCGGACTTTGGCGCCACCGTGGTGTTGGTCGGTGCCTCGATCGCCATGCTGTTTCTCGCCGGGGTGAACTTGCTGCGCTTTATTCCGCTGGTCGCGGTGGTCTTGGTTGCCGGCGTGGCGGTGATGACCAGTCAGTCTTACCGGATGCAACGGCTGACCAACTTTATCGACCCCTGGGCCGACCAATACGGCGCCGGCTATCAGTTGAGCCAGGCGTTAATCGCCTTCGGCCGTGGCGAATGGCTGGGAGTTGGCCTGGGCAACAGCATTCAAAAGCAGTTTTACCTGCCCGAAGCGCACACCGACTTCGTGTTCAGCGTGTTGGCCGAAGAGCTGGGCCTGGTGGGCTCCTTGCTGACCGTGGCGCTCTTTGTGTTTGTCAGCGTGCGGGCCATGTACATCGGCTTGTGGGCCGAGAAAGCCAAGCAGTTTTTCGCCGCCTACGTGGCTTACGGTTTGGCGATCATGTGGATTGGTCAGATTCTGATCAATATCGGCGTGAACGCCGGTTTGCTGCCGACCAAAGGCCTGACCTTGCCCTTTCTCAGCTACGGCGGCAGTTCCCTGGTGATCTGCTGCGTGATGCTGGGTCTGCTGCTGCGCATCGAATGGGAAAGCCGCACTCAATTGGACAGCGCCGAAGTTGAGTTTCAGGAGTCGGACTTTGCCGATGAGGAGCTTAACCATGGCCGCTAACGTACTGATTATGGCCGGCGGCACCGGTGGCCATGTGTTCCCGGCGCTGGCCTGTGCCCGTGAGTTTCAGGCCCGCGGCTATCGCGTGCACTGGCTGGGCACGCCGCGCGGGATCGAGAACGAACTGGTGCCGGCAGCCGGTTTGCCGCTGCACCTGATCAATGTCGCCGGTCTGCGCGGCAAGGGCTTATTGTCCTTGCTCAAGGCGCCGTTCGGGCTGCTCAAGGCCTTGCTGCAGGCGCGCAAATTAATCCGCGAGTTGCAGCCGGTGTGCGTGCTCGGTATGGGTGGTTATGTCACCGGCCCGGGCGGGCTGGCGGCCCGGTTGGCCGGCGTGCCGCTGATTATTCATGAGCAAAATGCGGTGGCCGGCACTGCCAATCGCAGCCTGGCGCCCTTTGCCAGCCGCATCTGCGAGGCCTTCCCTAATACCTTCGCCAGCACGGCCAAGTTGCGTACCACCGGCAATCCGGTGCGTGAAGAGCTGTTTCTGGAAACCCCTCGCAAGCCGCTGAAAAATCGCCAGGCCCATTTGCTGGTGCTGGGCGGCAGCTTGGGCGCCGAGCCGTTGAACAAATTATTGCCGGCCGCCTTGGCGCTGCTGGATGCACAGCTGCGGCCCCAGGTGTTTCACCAGTGCGGCAAGCAGCATGAGCAACTAACTGCCGAACGTTACAAGGCCGCCGCAGTCGACGCCGAGGTGGCGCCTTTTATCAGCAATATGGCCCAGGCCTATGGCTGGGCCGACCTGGTGGTGTGCCGCGCCGGCGCCTTGACCATCAGCGAACTGGCCGCCGCCGGCTTGCCCGCGCTGCTGCTGCCGCTGCCGCACGCCATTGATGACCACCAAACACGCAACGCAGGCTATTTGGCTAACCAGGGCGCGGCCGTGCTGCTGACGCAAGCCAGCACCAGCGCCGCCGACTTGGCCGCGAGCTTGACCGAGGTTTTGATGCACAGCGATCGACTGAACAACATGGCGAGCACTGCGCGTCGCCTTGCCAAGCCCGATGCGACCCGCACCGTGGTGGATATTTGCCTGGAGGTGGCCCGTGGTTGAGAGTCAAAGAGCTTTCCCGCAGCCGGAAATGCGCCGGATTCGTCGGATTCACTTCGTCGGTATCGGCGGAGTGGGTATGTGTGGCATCGCCGAGGTGTTGCTCAACCTCGGTTATGAGGTGTCGGGCTCGGACCTCAAGGCCTCGCCGGTGACTGAGCGTCTGGAGACCTTTGGCGCACAGATTTTTATCGGCCACCGCGCCGAGAACGCCGCCACGGCGGACGTGATAGTGGTCTCCAGCGCTGTTAACACCAGCAACCCGGAAGTGGCTAACGCCATCGCCCGGCGTATTCCAGTGGTGCCGCGCGCCGAGATGCTGGCCGAGCTGATGCGTTATCGGCACGGCATCGCCGTGGCCGGCACCCATGGCAAGACCACCACCACCAGTTTGATTGCTTCGGTGTTTGCCGCCGGTGGCCTGGACCCGACTTTTGTCATCGGCGGTCGTTTGAATGCCGCCGGCACCAATGCCCAGTTGGGCGCCAGTCGTTATCTGGTGGCCGAAGCCGACGAAAGCGATGCGAGCTTTCTGCACCTGCAGCCGATGGTGGCGGTAGTCACTAATATCGATGCCGACCACATGAGCACCTATGGCGGCGACTTCAACAAACTGAAGAAAACCTTCGTCGAGTTTCTGCACAACTTGCCGTTTTATGGCCTGGCGGTGGTCTGCATCGATGACCCCCATGTGCGCGAAATTCTGCCGCTGATTGCCCGGCCGACCATTACCTACGGTCTGAGCGAAGACGCCGATGTGCGGGCGATCAATATTCGCCAAGCTGGCATGCAGACCCACTTTACCGTGCTGCGCCCGGGCCGCGAGCCGTTGGACGTTTCGGTGAATATGCCGGGCAATCACAACGTCTTGAACTCCCTGGCGACCATCGCCATTGCTACCGACGAGGGCGTCGATGACGCCGCCATCGCCCAAGGCTTGTGCGGTTTCCAAGGCGTGGGCCGGCGATTCCAAGTGTATGGCGAGCTGCCGGTGGACGGTGGCAGCGTGATGCTGGTCGACGATTACGGGCACCACCCACGGGAAGTGGCGGCAGTGATCAAGGCCGTACGCGGTGGCTGGCCTGAGCGGCGGCTGGTGATGGTCTATCAGCCGCACCGCTATAGCCGCACCAGTGATCTGTATGAGGATTTTGTTCAGGTGCTGGGCGACGCCAATGTGTTGTTGCTGATGGAAGTTTATCCGGCCGGTGAAGCGCCGATTCCCGGCGCCGACAGCCGCCATCTGTGCCGCAGCATTCGCCAGCGCGGCCAGCTCGATCCTATCTATATAGAGCGCGGCATCGATCTGGCGCCGCTGGTTAAACCGCTGTTGCGCGCCGGCGACATCCTGTTGTGCCAGGGCGCTGGCGATATTGGCGGGCTAGCACCGCAACTGATTAAACACCCGCTGTTTGCCGTTGGCGGCGAGACAAAACCTGAGGAATCGAAATGACTGTTGCGACGCCATCTACTGCCCAAGCCAGCACTCTCGACCCACAAGTGTTTGGTCGGGTCGCTGTGCTGTTTGGCGGCAAAAGTGCGGAGCGTGAGGTTTCGCTGAAGTCCGGCGCGGCGGTGCTGGAGGCGCTGCTGGCTGGCGGTGTGGATGCTTTTGGTATCGACGTGGGTGCGGACTTTTTACAGCGTCTGGTCAGCGAGAAAATTGATCGGGCCTTTATCGTCTTGCACGGTCGCGGCGGTGAAGACGGCAGCATGCAAGGGCTGCTGGAGTGCCTGGAAATTCCCTACACCGGCAGCGGCGTATTGGCCTCGGCGCTGGCGATGGACAAGCTGCGCACCAAGCAGGTTTGGCAAAGCCTGGGCTTGTCGACACCTCTGCATGCGGTATTGAACAGCACTGGCGACTGTGAGTTGGCGGCTGCCGAACTGGGTTTCCCGCTGATTGTGAAACCGGCCCACGAAGGCTCCAGTATCGGCATGGCCAAAGTGGCCAACTTGGCTGAGTTGATCGCCGCCTGGCGCGATGCCAGCCAGTACGACTCGCAAGTCTTGGTTGAGCAGTGGATCAGCGGCCCGGAATTCACCATTGCCATGTTGCGTGGTCAAGTGTTGCCGCCGATTGCCCTGGGCACCAGCCACAGCTTTTACGATTACGACGCCAAGTACTTGGCCAATGACACCCAGTACCGGGTGCCGTGCGGCTTGGCTGCAGACAAAGAAGCCGAGCTGAAAACCCTTACCGCCCAGGCCTGTGAGGCTGTCGGCACCCAGGGTTGGGCGCGCGCCGATGTGATGCAAGACAGCACCGGCAAGTTTTGGTTGCTGGAAGTTAATACCGTGCCGGGCATGACTGATCACAGCCTGGTGCCGATGGCGGCCCGCGCCGCCGGCCTGGATTTTCAGCAGTTGGTATTGGCGATTTTGGCCGACAGTTTAGAGCGTCGAGGTTAAGCATATGCACAGCGCCACGCTGCGTTACTCGCAACCACAACTCGATCGTGCCCCGGTGCGCAAGCCGGCCGCTCGGGGCGCCAGCCGTTTGGTGGCGGAACAGCCATTGGCTGCACGCCGACCCAAAGCGGATTTCAGTGGGCTTAAACGCTTGTTTTGGCCGCTGCTGTTGCTGGCCTTGGGGCTTGGCACTTACAGCTTGGCGCAGCGCGTATTGCCTTATGCCGATCGGCCGATTAGCCAGGTAAGCGTGCAGGGCGAGCTGAGCTATATCAGCCAGCAAGCGGTGCAGCAGCGCATCGCGCCCTATGTCTCTGCGAGTTTTTTTACCGTAGACCTGGCCGCAATGCGCAACGAACTTGAACAAATGCCGTGGATTGCCCATGCCGAAGTTCGGCGGATTTGGCCCGATCAATTGTCTATTCAGTTAGAGGAACAATTGCCGGTGGCCCGCTGGGGTAATGACGCACTGCTGAATAACCAAGGCCAGGCATTCACTCCGCGTGAGCTGGCCAATTATGAAAACCTGCCGCAGTTGTTCGGGCCGCAACGGGCCCAGCAAACGGTGATGCAGCAATACCAATTGTTCAGTCAAATGCTGCGGCCACTGGGCTTCTCGGTGGCGCAGCTGGAATTGCGCGAACGCGGCAGCTGGTTTCTGACCACCGGCGTCAACAGCAGCGGCCAAAGTGTAGAGTTGTTACTGGGACGCGATCACCTATTAGAAAAAATGCGTCGGTTTGTGGCCGTCTATGAAAAGACCTTAAAGCCGGAAATCGCCAATATTGCCAGTATCGACCTGCGTTACGCTAACGGCCTGGCCGTCAGCTGGCGCCAGCCGCTGCTGGGTGCGGCGACTAATGTTGTCGCCGTCAAGTGACTAAGGAGAAGGCAAGGACCATGGCAAATGTGCAGAGCGGCAAGATGATCGTCGGCCTGGACATCGGCACCTCCAAAGTGGTGGCGCTGGTGGGCGAGGTGACGAGCGATGGTCAGCTGGAAATTATCGGGATTGGTACTCATCCCTCGCGTGGCTTGAAACGCGGCGTGGTGGTGAATATCGAATCGACCGTGCAATCAATTCAGCGCGCCATTGAAGAGGCGCAATTAATGGCCGGTTGCCGAATCCATTCGGCCTTTGTCGGCGTGGCCGGTAATCATATTCGCAGTTTAAATTCCCACGGGATTGTGGCTATCCGTGATCGTGAAGTTAGTCAGGCAGATTTAGAGCGGGTACTAGATGCCGCGCAAGCAGTTGCTATTCCGGCGGATCAACGGGTGCTGCATACCTTGCCGCAAGATTATGTAATAGATAACCAAGAGGGCGTGCGTGAACCATTGGGTATGTCCGGGGTCCGCTTAGAAGCCAAAGTGCATGTAGTAACCTGTGCGGTGAATGCTGCGCAAAATATTGAGAAGTGTGTGCGTCGTTGTGGTCTGGAAGTTGACGACATTATTCTTGAGCAATTGGCCTCGGCTTATTCGGTATTGACCGAAGACGAAAAAGAATTAGGTGTATGTTTGGTTGATATTGGTGGGGGCACTACCGATATCGCGATCTTTACCGAAGGTGCGATACGTCACACTGCGGTAATTCCGGTGGCCGGCGACCAGGTAACTAATGATATTGCCATGGCATTACGCACCCCAACCCAGTATGCCGAAGAGATTAAAATTAGGTATGCTTGCGCCTTGGCGAAACTGGCCGGCGCCGGGGAAACCATCAAGGTGCCCAGTGTTGGTGATCGGCCACCGCGTGAGCTGTCGCGCCAGGCGCTGGCCGAAGTGGTTGAGCCACGTTACGACGAATTATTTACCTTGATTCAAGCGGAATTGCGCCGTAGCGGATATGAAGATTTGATTCCGGCTGGCATCGTTCTTACCGGCGGTACGGCAAAAATGGAAGGTGCGGTCGAATTGGCCGAAGAGATATTTCACATGCCGGTGCGTTTGGGTGTTCCACACAGTGTCAAAGGATTGGCTGACGTTGTGCGTAACCCGATTTATTCCACCAGCGTGGGTTTATTGCTGTATGGCCTGCAAAAACAGACCGACGGTATATCGATGTTTAGCGGTAGTAGTTTTAGTGATGAGCCGAAAACACCGATACTGGAAAGACTGAAACGCTGGGTTCAAGGCAATTTTTAAAAGTTTCACCGTGGTTGTGGTAGGCGATATAACTAGAAAGTAAAAGGAGAGGGGAATGTTCGAACTCGTAGACAGCGTCCCGCAGAGCGCCGTTATTAAAGTTATCGGTGTGGGCGGTGGTGGCGGCAATGCCGTGAACCACATGGTACAAAACAACATTCAGGGTGTTGAATTCATTTGCGCCAATACCGACGCGCAGGCACTGCGTAAGGTTGGGGCAAAAACTATTCTGCAGCTGGGTACTGCAATCACCAAAGGCTTGGGCGCCGGGACTAATCCTGAGATCGGCCGCCAGGCTGCCATGGAAGACCGCGAGCGCATCATTGATGTGCTGCAAGGTGCTGACATGGTGTTTATCACCACCGGCATGGGCGGCGGTACCGGTACCGGTGCTGCGCCGATCATTGCGCAAATTGCCAAAGAAATGGGCATCCTCACCGTTGCAGTGGTGACCCGGCCATTCCCTTTCGAGGGCAAAAAACGCATGCAGGTTGCCGATGAAGGCATTCGTGCGTTGTCCGAATGCGTCGACTCGCTGATCACCATTCCCAACGAGAAGCTGCTGACCATCCTCGGTAAAGACGCCAGCTTGCTGTCTGCTTTTGCCAAGGCCGATGACGTCCTGACCGGCGCTGTGCGCGGGATCTCCGACATCATGCTGCGTGAAGGTCTGATGAACGTCGACTTTGCTGACGTGCGCACCGTGATGAGCGAAATGGGCATGGCGATGATGGGTACTGGCTGTGCCAGCGGCCCGAACCGTGCTCGCGAAGCCACCGAGGCGGCGATCCGCAATCCGTTGCTGGAAGACGTCAACCTGCAAGGCGCGCGCGGCATTCTGGTCAACATCACTGCTGGCCTGGATCTGTCGTTGGGTGAGTACGCTGCGGTTGGCGAAATCATCGAAGCCTTCGCTTCCGAGCACGCTACCGTCAAGGTTGGCGCGGTCATCGACCCGGATATGCGCGATGAGCTGCATGTGACTGTGGTGGCGACCGGTCTGGGCGCGAAAATCGAGAAGCCGGTCAAGGTCATCGACAATACCGTGCATGCAGTTCCATCCTCTGCGTCGGTGTCGAGTTCGGCAGCGCGCCAGGAGCATGCTGCGGTTAACTATCGCGACCTGGATCGTCCAACCGTGATGCGTAATCAGACCAGCGCCAGTGCTGCAACAGCCGCCAAGCTTAATCCGCATGATGATTTGGATTACCTGGATATCCCGGCCTTCTTGCGGCGTCAGGCGGACTGATGAAATGTACGGCAAGCTTTGGGACGATTGATGTTCAGCGAGGGTCGGTTCTGCTATCATCGCCGACCTTCGTTGAAAACAATTCGCAATTAGCGCGCATACGGCCCAAGCCATGATCAAACAACGCACCTTGAAAAACATCATCCGCGCGACTGGCGTCGGTCTGCACTCGGGGGAGAAGGTTTACCTGACCCTGAAGCCTGCGCCAGTTGATACCGGTATCGTGTTTCGTCGCACCGATTTAGACCCTGTGGTTGAAATCCCCGCCCGCGCGGAAAATGTCGGTGACACCACGCTTTCGACCACGCTGGTCAAAGGCGACGTTAAGGTCGACACGGTAGAGCACTTGCTTTCGGCCATGGCAGGCCTGGGCATCGATAACGCCTACGTCGAGCTCTCCGCGTCAGAAGTACCGATCATGGACGGCAGCGCCGGTCCCTTTGTGTTTTTGATCCAGTCAGCTGGGTTGGAAGAGCAAGAAGCGGCCAAGAAGTTCATTCGTATCAAGCGTGAAGTAACAGTGGAAGATGGCGATAAACGCGCCACTTTCCTGCCGTTCGAAGGTTTTAAAGTCGGTTTTGAAATCGACTTTGATCACCCGGTTTTCCTCAATCGCACCCAATCGGCTTGTGTGGATTTTTCTAGTACCTCCTTTGTTAAGGAAGTTAGCCGAGCCCGCACCTTTGGCTTTATGCGTGACATTGAGTTCCTCCGTTCGCAGAACCTGGCGCTCGGCGGCAGTGTGGCTAACGCCATTGTGGTTGATGAGTTTCGCGTATTAAACGAAGACGGCCTGCGTTATGAGGACGAATTCGTTAAGCACAAAATTCTCGATGCCATTGGCGATCTGTACCTGCTGGGTAACAGTTTGATTGGCGAGTTTCGCGGTTTCAAATCGGGCCATGCCTTGAACAATCAACTGTTGCGCAGCTTGATTGCCCAGCAAGATGCTTGGGAAGTCGTGACTTTCGATGATGCGAACACGGCACCGATCTCCTACATGCGCCCGGTTGCGGCAGTGTAAGTAATACCCGCTTTATCTCCTTATTAAGGCCACCCATGGGTGGCCTTTTTTTATCTGAAAATTTTGTGCTGACGACTAATTGCTGCTGTCGGTTTTTTTGCCGTGGCTGGCCAAGCGCTCAAGGGCTGCACGCAAGTTGGGGTCGCTGATGCCGTCGGCGGTGGTTTGGATGCTTTCCGCGGCGCAGCTGGACAGTTCGATGCTGCGGTTGGGCGTGCCAGTTTGGCTGGTTGGCGGTTGGACTTTAAATAAAATCCGCTGCAGGCCGGCAAATTCGTCGAGTTGCTGCAATTGACGCAGTAGACGGCGCTGTTGATAGCGCAGGTGCGTGGCCCAGTTGCCGTCGGTGACAATCAGCAGCAAGCAGCCTTCGCGCCACGACGCCAGATGGCAGTATTCGCGGGCCGCTGGTTGTAACTGGCTTTCCAGCAAGCGTTGCAGTTGGGTCAGGCGCTGGGCCGCGCTGAACAAGGCTTTCAGCGGTTTCGCCTCGCGCAACATGGCGGCGGGCGCACGGGCGGGCAGTGGGCGAAAGGCCATGGTGGTGGGTCTCGGCGAGTAAAAAGCCATGGTAGCAGAATGGCCGAGGCCAGCTTGCGCCGACTGCTTGGTTGCCGGCTTGGCGGGTGTGTCGCGCTTGGGTGATTGAGCGGCTTTCTTCAACGACATTTCCGAGTAGAATGCTGCCTTCGCAAGCGGCCATGAGGGCTGCGCGGGTGTCCTGACGGTCACTCTTCATCCATACGCGTGGAAGAATCTGTCGATATGTTTGCGCCTTTGTTAAAGAAACTCTTTGGTAGCCAGAACGAGCGTGAAGTTAAGCGCATGCTCAAAACTGTGCAGATCGTTAACGCCTTTGAAGAGCAAATGCTCGGCCTTAGCGATGAGCAGTTGCGTGGCAAAACGCAAGAGTTCAAGGCGCGTTTGGCGAAAGGCGAAAGCCTCGATCAAATCCTCCCGGAAGCCTTTGCCGTAGCCCGTGAGGCCGGTAAGCGGGTGATGGGCATGCGTCACTTCGACGTGCAGTTGGTCGGCGGCATGACCTTGCACGAAGGCCGTATCGCCGAGATGCGTACCGGTGAAGGTAAGACGCTGGTGGCTACCTTGGCCGTGTACCTCAATGCGCTGGAAGGCAAAGGCGTGTACGTGGTGACGGTCAACGATTACCTGGCGCGTCGCGATGCCAACTGGATGCGCCCGCTGTATGAGTTTCTCGGCCTGAGTGTGGGCATAGTCACGCCCTTTATGGACCCGGTGGAGAAGCGCGCTGCTTATGCGGCCGACATCACCTACGGCACCAACAACGAATTCGGTTTCGATTACCTGCGCGACAACATGGCTTTCAGCCTGGATGAAAAATTCCAGCGTGAGCTGAATTTCGCCGTAATCGACGAAGTTGACTCCATTTTGATCGACGAAGCGCGTACTCCGCTGATCATCTCGGGTCAGGCTGAAGACAGCTCCGCGCTCTACACCCAGATCAATCTGCTGATTCCGCAGCTGAAGTTGCACGTGGAAGAAGTCGAAGGCGTGGTCACTCAAGAAGGGCATTACAGCCTCGATGAAAAGACCCGTCAGGTTGAATTGAACGAGCAGGGCCACCAGTTCATCGAAGACCTGCTGACCGCCAATGGCTTGCTGGCCGAGGGTGAAAGCCTCTATTCGGCGCATAACCTCGGCTTGCTGACCCATGTGTACTCGGGCCTGCGCGCGCACAAACTGTTCCATCGTGATGTTGAATACATAGTGCAAAAAGATCAGGTCATGCTGATCGATGAGCACACCGGCCGCACCATGCCGGGCCGTCGCTTGTCCGAGGGCTTGCACCAAGCCATCGAAGCCAAGGAAGGTCTGCCGATTCAGGCCGAGAGCCAGACACTGGCCTCGACCACCTTCCAGAACTACTTCCGCCTGTACAAGAAGCTCTCCGGCATGACCGGTACGGCTGATACCGAGGCGTTTGAGTTCCAGCAAATCTACGGCCTGACCGTGGTGGTGATTCCAACCAACAAGCCGTTGGGTCGTAAAGACTTCAATGACCTGGTCTACATGACCCAGGATGAGAAGTACGCCGCCATCATCACCGACATCCAGGAATCCTTGGCCGAAGGTCGCCCGGTGTTGGTCGGTACTGCAACCATCGACAGTTCCGAGTACGTGTCCAATCTGCTCAATAAGGCCGGTATCGAACACAAGGTACTGAACGCCAAGTTCCACGAAAAAGAAGCCGAGATCATCGCCCAGGCCGGCCGGCCTGGCGCCCTGACCATTGCCACCAACATGGCCGGTCGCGGTACGGACATTCTGCTCGGGGGTAACTGGGAGGTCGAAGTGGCCGCCCTGGAGAACGCAACGCCTGAGCAAATCGCACAAATCAAGAGCGACTGGCAGCAGCGTCATCAGCAGGTTATCGCCGCTGGCGGCCTGCATGTGATCGCTTCCGAGCGGCATGAATCGCGGCGTATCGACAACCAGTTACGCGGTCGTGCCGGCCGTCAGGGCGATCCGGGCTCGAGCCGTTTCTACCTGTCGCTGGAAGACAGCCTGATGCGCATTTTCGCCTCTGACCGGGTTAAAGGCTTTATGAAAGCCCTCGGCATGCAGGCCGGCGAAGCCATCGAGCACCGTATGGTGACCAACGCCATCGAAAAAGCTCAGCGCAAAGTGGAAGGCCGTAACTTCGACATCCGCAAGCAACTGCTGGAGTTCGATGACGTGGCCAACGAGCAGCGCAAAGTGATCTATCACATGCGTAACAGCTTGCTGGCCGCCGATGATATTGGCGAGACCATTGCTGAGTTCCGTCAAGAAGCCCTCGACAACACCATGGTCGCGCACATTCCACCGCAGTCCTTGCCCGAACAGTGGGACATCACCGGCCTGGAGCAGGCCTTGTACAGCGATTACGGTCTGCGTTTACCGATCCAGCAGTGGCTCGACGACGACGACAAGCTCTACGAAGAACCGCTGCGCGAGAAGATCAATCAAGAGCTGCTGGCCGCCTACCAAGAGAAAGAGCAGCAAGCCAGCCCAGAAGCGCTGCGCAGCTTCGAGAAGCAAATCTTGCTGCGCGTGCTGGATGACCTCTGGAAGGATCACCTGCAGACCATGGATCACCTGCGTCACGGCATTCACCTGCGCGGCTATGCGCAGAAGAACCCGAAGCAGGAGTACAAGCGCGAGTCCTTCACTTTGTTCACCGAGCTGCTGAACTCGATCAAGCGTGATGCTGTTCGGGTGTTGTCCCATGTCCAGGTGCGCCAGAACGATCCGGCCGAGGAAGAGGCGCGTGCCCGTCACGAAGCCGAAGAATTGGCCAAGCGTATGCAGTTTGTTCACGCCGCTGCGCCAGGCTTGGAGCTGCCGGAAGTCGACGAGTCGCAGGCTGATGAGCCCTCCGAGGCCTTGGTGCAGGTGCGTAACGAGCCTAAAGTTGGCCGGAATGAAGCCTGTCCTTGCGGTTCGGGCAAGAAATATAAGCATTGCCACGGTCAAATTAGCTAAGACTTAGGTGCTTATTTGCGCCGCGACCGGCTTTAGCCGCTCGCGGCGTTTTCACTTAAATATCACCGCGCCGCTGCGGTGTTTGATTCGAGTCCTGCCGGTTCTGCTGTGCGGCACAAGCCGGCGCCGCTGAGCCCCGACAGGGTTTTGACTGCTTACGACAAGGAGTTAATCGCATGGCTGTTGGTCTTGGTCCGCTTCCTACTTTGCATCCGGTGGCTGGTTTTGAGCTGGGGATTGCCTCGGCTGGCATCAAGCGCGAGGGTCGCAAAGACGTGGTGGTGATGCGTTGCGCCGAAGGTTCCAGTGTTGCCGGGGTGTTCACCCTCAATGCCTTTTGCGCCGCGCCGGTGATTCTTGCCCGTCAGCGGGCCAAGGGCGCGTTGCGCTATCTGCTGACCAACACCGGCAATGCCAATGCTGGCACCGGCGAGCCGGGCTTGTTAGCGGCCAGGCAAAGCTGCGCCGCCTTGGCGCAGTTGGCTGGGGTCGACGAACAGGCGATTTTGCCGTTTTCCACCGGGGTAATTGGCGAGCCGTTGCCGGTTGATAAAATCATCGTCGCTTTGCCTGCGGCTTTGGCCGATTTGTCTGAACATAACTGGGCCGAGGCGGCCATCGGCATCATGACCACCGACACCTTGCCCAAGGGCGCCAGTCGGCAGTTCGTCCAGGATGGCGTGACCATTACCGTGACCGGTATTTCCAAGGGCGCCGGGATGATCCGGCCGAACATGGCGACCATGCTCGGTTATATCGCCACCGACGCCAAGGTCGCGCCGGCGGTGTTGCAGGACCTGCTCAGCGATGCGGCGAACAAGTCGTTCAACCGCATTACTATTGACGGCGATACCTCGACCAATGATTGCTGCATGCTGATAGCCACCGGCCAGGCCAACTTGCCGGAAATCAGCGAAGCCCAAGGGCCCTTGTTCGCCGCGCTCAAACAGGCGGTGTTCGAGGTCTGCATGGACGTGGCGCAGGCCATAGTCCGTGATGGCGAAGGCGCGACCAAGTTCGTCACTGTGGTCGTCAACGGCGGCGGCACTCATCAGGAGTGCCTGGATGTGGGCTACACCGTGGCCCATTCGCCGTTGATCAAAACTGCACTATTCGCCAGCGACCCGAACTGGGGGCGCATTCTGGCCGCCGTCGGCCGCGCCGGGGTGGAGCAGTTGGATGTGTCGAAGATCGATGTGTTCTTGGGCGACGTGTGCATCGCCAGCCGTGGCGCGCGCTCGGCCAGCTATACCGAGGAGCAGGGCGCTGCGGTGATGGCCGAGGCGGAAATCAGCATCCGCATCGAGCTGGGTCGCGGTACCTGCAGCGAGACCATCTGGACCACCGACCTGTCCCACGAATATGTGCGGATCAACGCCGAATACCGCTCCTGAGCCTTGCTCTAACTGTTGCTTTGAGCCTGGCTATTCCCGTTACTCATGGGCCTATGAGTAACGGGAATTTGCTATTGAACGGGGTGGCTTTTAAGGTTCAGTGACACCGGCTGTCACCTTCTGCGCCTGGAGCACGTCCATGTCCCTGACCCTGATCATCGGCAACAAAAACTATTCGTCCTGGTCCCTGCGTGCCGGGTTGGTCATGGAGTTAGCCCAAGCGTCCTATGACGAGGTGCTGATCCCCCTGGATCAGCCGGATACCCGGGCGCGAATTTTGGCCTACTCACCGACCGCCAAGGTGCCCTTGCTAAATACCGAGGAGGGGCCGCTCTGGGACTCCCTGGCGATTGCCGAATACCTCGCCGAACGTTTCCCCGAGGCCCATCTGTGGCCATGCGGGCAGTATGCGCGTGGGGTGGCGCGCAGCGTCTGCGCCGAGATGCACAGTGGCTTTATGGCCTTGCGCACGCACTTGCCGATGGACCTTGCGCGCGAGGCGCCGCTGGCGAATATTCCCGCCGATGCCCTGGCCGATATCCAGCGGGTATTTGAACTATGGCGCTATTGCCGCGCGCGCTTTGGTGCCGACGGGGCCTTTCTGTTTGGTCACGCCACCATCGCCGATGCCTTCTATGCCCCGGTCGCCGCGCGCTTGCACAGCTATCAGGTGGCGCTGCCGGCGCAGGCGGCCGCTTATGTAACCACCATCTATCAGTGGCCGGCCTTCCAGCGATGGTATCAGGCCGCCCTTAAGGAGCCTTTGCGGTGAAACGAGTACATGTGGCGGCCGCGGTAATTCGCGGTGCGGATGGACGCATCTTGCTGGCGCGGCGCGCCGATCAGCAGCATCAGGGCGGGCTCTGGGAGTTTCCCGGTGGCAAGGTCGAGGCCGGTGAAACGGTGGCGGCGGCGCTGCGCCGTGAGCTGCACGAAGAGCTGGGCATTCGGGTCACCAGCGCCCGTCCGCTGATCAAGGTGCAGCACGACTATCCCGACAAACAGATATTGCTGGATGTCTGGCTGGTCAGCGCCTTTAGCGGTGAGCCCCATGGCGCCGAGGGTCAGCCGCTGGCGTGGGTCGCGCCGCGGCAATTGCCCGAGTACGAGTTTCCGGCGGCGAATGCGCCGATAGTGCAGGCCGCCCGTTTGCCGGCCCAGTATTTGATCAGCCCCGACGGCCTCGAACCCAAGGCGGTGCTGCAAGGCATCCAGGCGGCGGTGGCCAGCGGTATCGGCTTGATTCAGCTGCGCGCGCCGAATGGCTACGACCCGCAGTACCGCGACTTGGCGGTGGATGCCGTGGGGCTGTGTGCCGGCAAGGCGCAACTGATGCTCAAGGGGCCGCTGGAGTGGCTGGGCGACTTCCCGGCGGCCGGCTGGCAGCTGTCGGCCAAGCAGTTGCGTCAATACGCCGCCAAGGGCCGGCCGTTTCCTGCCGAGCGCTGGTTGGCGGCCTCCTGTCACAACGCCGAAGAGTTGGCGCTGGCGGCGCAGATGGGGGTGGATTTCGTCACCCTGTCGCCGTTGCAGCCGACCCTGACGCATCCAGATGCCGTGCCGTTGGGCTGGGACGCCGCGAGTGAGCTGATCGGCGCCTGCAATCTGCCGGTATTTCTCTTGGGCGGCCTAGGTCCGCAGGACAGCGAGCGGGCGTGGCAGATTGGCGCCCAAGGGGTGGCCGGGATTCGCGCCTTCTGGCCGACTGTTTGAGTGCTGGCCGAGCGCTTAGGCGCTCGGCTTGCTCGCCGCCTGCCAGAGTATTTCCTGGATATTTTGCCGGCGGCCGATCAGCCGGGCGGCGACAAACAGCAAGTCCGACAGTCGATTCAAATAGGCCAAGCCAACCCCCTCGAGCGGCTCGACCGCGCTCAGCTGTTGGCAGCGCCGTTCGGCGCTACGCGCCAGACTGCGGCACAGGTGGGCCTGGGCAACCAGGCGTGAACCGCCGGGCAGGATGAAGTTTTCCAGCGGTCCCAACTCTTCATTCCACAGGTCAATGGCGGCCTCCAGGCGGCTGATTTCCGGCTGGGCGAGTGCTTTGTATTCGGGCATCGCCAGCTCGCCACCCAGATCAAACAGGCGGTGCTGGCAGGGCGCGAGCACTTCGATTAGCTCGCTCAAGCCAGGCCACATCGCCTCTTGCTCGGCCAGTTCGGCCAACAGCAGACCCAGCTGGCTGTTGAGGCTGTCGACCTCGCCCATTGCTTCGATACGCGGGTGATCCTTGGGCACGCGGCGGCCATCGGCCAGGCCGGTTTCGCCACTGTCGCCGGTGCGGGTGTAAATCTTCGAAAGACGAAAGCCCATGTTCAAGTTCCTGGTTGATCAACCGCCAGCTGCAATGGCAGGCGCACGCTAAAGCAGCTGCCTTGGCCGAGTTTGGAGTGCACCTCCATCTGGCCTTTGTGGTTGTTGGTGATAATGAAATAGGCCACGGACAGGCCAAGGCCGGTGCCTTGGCCAATTTCCTTGGTGGTGAAAAACGGCTCGAAAATGCGTTTGCGCACCGCTTCCGGCATGCCGATGCCGTTGTCTTCGACCTGGATTTCCGCCCAGGGTGGGCTGAGTTTGCAACGCAGGATGATGCGCCCTGGCGGCCCACCGGCAGGGCGCTGATGAATCGCCTGGGCGGCGTTTTTTAGCAGGTTGAGCAGCACCTGTTCCAGCTCGTTGGCGGTGGCCGGCACGCTGCCCAGTTGTGGGTCGAACTCGCGCTGAATCTCCAGGCCCTTGAAGTCGAAGCCTTCGATCAGGTCAAAGTCATTGCCGGCGATTTCCACGGCTTGGTTGAGCAGCAGCGGTAATTGGCAGGCGCTGAGTTCGCGGCTGCTGAGACGGCTAAAGCTGAGCATATGGGTGACGATTTTCGCCGCCCGCGAGCCGGCCTGCTGAATGCCGTCGAGCAGTTGCGGGATTTCCCGGCGGTTCAGGTAGTCGTTCACCGCGCTCAGTTCGACGCCGCTGTCGGCGGCCTGGGCGAGGTTTTTTGCCAGCTCGCCGGATAGCCGGCGGCGAATGTTTTGCACGTTATGCAAAATCGCCCCCAGCGGGTTGTTGATTTCATGGGCCATGCCGGCCGCCAAGCCGCCGACCGAAAGCATTTTCTCCGACTGCACCATCAGCTCTTCCATGGCCAGGCGTTGGCTGATGTCGTCGATACGAATCACCACGCCCCGGCCACCGCTGCCCACTAGGGGGTAAAAAGTCAGGGCGAAGTGCTGCGCCTGACCATTGCTGGTCCAGGTCACCCGTTCGATTTTTTCCACCTGATGGCGTTCGTTGGTGCGTTTGAGTTGCTCGAGAAAAGGCTTGAGCGAGGGGAAGGCCAGGAAGATCGGCTGGTTCAGCGCCTGGTTCAACGGGGTGCCGGAGAGCCGGCTGGCCTCCTGATTCCATTGGGTGACGTAGAGTTGTTCATCCAGGGCGATCAGCGCCGAAGGCATCGAGTTGATGATGCTGTTGAGGTAGTTCTGAAAGCCGGTGAGTTTTTTCTCGATCTTGTTGCGGACCTGCACTTCCATTTCCAGTTTGCGGTTGGAATGGCGGGTTTGTTTGGTCAACTGCTGGGCGGCATCGCTGGCGGTCTGGGCGTCGTCGCGGGCGCGTTTCAGTTCATCCTCGCGGGCCTGGATACGGGTCAGCATGGTGTTGAAGGCTTCCGCCAAACTGCCCAACTCGTCGTTATTGCCGGGGCGGGCGCGCAGGGCGTAGTTCTCCTGGTTGGTGACTTGCCGCGACAATTCCTCCAGGCGCCGAATGGGTTTGGTCACCAGGCTGCGCACCTGCCTGGCCACCATTAACCAGAGCAGCAGGCTCAAGCACAGAATCAACAGGCTGGCGGTGACTATGCCTTGGTAGAAGGCCGGCGACAGCTCGCTGGCGGCAACCAGTAACAGGTGGCCGGGGGCTTCTCCGGGCTGGTTCAGCTTAACCAGGTGCGCGGCGCCGTGGTTGTCCTGCAGCCAGCCGGGGACTTGCTCAAAGTGCTCGGGCAGCGGCTGCGGGGCGTCGTGTTGCAGCACGGCCAGACGCTGGCCATCGCGGCCATACAGGGCGGCGGCGCGCAACGCGGAGAAGTCACTGAGGTTATCCAGCAGCGCCTTGGCGCCGCTGTCCGAGGCCAGCGCGGCATGGCTCAATGCCGGGTTGCTGAGCAGCCGGCCGATACTGGTCAAGGCTTGTGGGTCAACGCTTTGCCGGGCAATCCAATAGACGGCGCTGACAAACACCAGATTCACCACCAGCAGCACAGTGGCCAGCAGCACCAGGAGTGCCGCGAGGAGTTTATGCCCAACGCTGAGGTTGGCTAATGTCTGGCGCAGGGACATGGTGGCTAGCTGCTTGGATGGGTGTTTGGCAGGGTAGCGCGGCTGCTAGTCGCTGGGCAATCCGCGGGCGCGCAGATGGGCGGTCAGGCGTAACTGCAGGTCTTGCAGCAGTGGCAGGTGCAGCTGTTGGCGGCTTGCCGCGGCGCTGGCATAACCGAGCAAATAGCTGATTTCGGTGCGTTGCCGACGGCTGACGTCTTGCTGCATGGAGGAGTAATTGGCCGCCGTGGCGTTAATCACCCGCAGCACTTCGGCGTGCAGATCAATGGCGGCGCTGGCTTGGTCGTTGGCCTGGAGCAGTTCGACCAGCTCGGCGCAGAGCTGGCTGACTTCGGTCGGATAGCTCAGCAATTCGCCGTTGCGGCAATCGTGCAGCACTGTCAGCGGGTTGATCGCGCAATTGATCGCCAGCTTGCGCCACAGCTTGGAGAGAATCTCCGGCGTCCACTGCTGGGGGATGCCCGCGCGATCTAGCTGCTCCAGCCACGCGGGGGCGGCGGACTGGCATGGGTCGCCGAGCCAGGTGTGGCCGGCGCCGGCAAATACCACGCTAAAGTCGCTTTGGCGAAACGCGCCCTCGGTACTGCTGGCGAAAATACAGCGCACGGGGGCCAGTTGCTCGGCGACCTGTTGCTGACTGCCGAGGCCGTTTTGCAGCAGGATAACTTCAGCATTCGCGGCCAGGCGCGGCTTGAGCGTGCCTATGACGGCGGCGGCGTCATAGGCTTTGCAGGTCAGCAGCAAGCGCTGGATAGGCGTGCTGGCGTTGAGGGTTTCGGCTGCTATGGCGTGCAGGCAGCGCTGACCCTGCTCGATAAGCGTCAGTCCGCCGGCGTGCTGATAGGCATTGAGCCGCGCCTGATCGCGCAAAATCAACCGCACCGGCAAGCCTGCGCGGGCCAGACGCACGGCCCACAGCGTGCCCAGGCTGCCGGCGCCCAGAATGTGCCAGGTCATAAGGTTGGTGCTGCATGGGCAGGCGCACCGCGCCGACTAGAAGTCCCCAAGCTGCCGACGCCCAGAACATGCCAGGTCATGGCGTTATTGGGCGGGCGATAAGCGTGCAGCGTTGATTCGTCCGTTGTCATAGGCCTCTGGCAGCAGTTCGACGGCTTTGTCGATCAGATCCTGCGGCGTTAATGGCAGGGCGTTGGCGTCGAGGCCGACCAGGCTGATGCCGGCTTTGAGGGTGATAAAGCCTTCGCTGGTTTTAAAGGCTTTGAGGTTCAAGCCCTCATGCAAGCGCTTGAAGCTGCTGGGCGCGCATTCCTGGATATTTTCCATCAGGGCAATCAGGCCGAAGTGGCTGTCGTCGAGTCTGGTTAGCACGTCGAGGGGGCGCACATGTTGCTGCAGGCGGCGGGCCACACCATGCAGCAACTCGCTGTGAAAGTTCTCGCCATATTGCTCGCGTAGCTGGCCAGCTTCCTGCAGACCGATCAGCAAATAGCACAGCGCGCCGCCACGGGATTCCAGCTGGCGCAGGCTGTCGCTCAAGCGTTGCTGGAGCAGGCGAACGTTGCCAAGACCGGTCAGCGGGTCGATCAGGTTGCGCTCTTCGAGGCTGGAGATGTTCTGCGCCAACAAGTGGTTTTCCTGCAGTAGGCGCTGCAGGGTGTTGCACAAACGGTCGGCGGCGAACACCCGCGGCACCAGTTGCTCATGCATGGCGGCCTTGTTGATGAAGTCATCGACGCCACTTTCAAACGCCTCGCCCAGCACGTTTTCGCCTTCGCGACCGGTCAGCAAGATGATGTAGGTGTAGTGCTGGGTCATTTCATCCAGTTGGCGAACCCGGCTGGTCAGTTCTAAACCGTCAATCTCCGGCATCATCCAATCGGCCAGCAAGACACTGGCTGGGCGTTGTTCTTGTTGGGTGAGGGCTTCAAGGGCGCTGCTGGCAAAACGTACATCGAGATAGCCGGCCAGTTTCAGTGCGCGCCCGATAATGGCGCTGGAGAACTTGGTGTCATCTACCACCAGAATGCTGAGGTGCGGGTTGGGCATTGAGGTGCTCACTAAAGGGGCAATAAACGCCGGCGTTGAGCCGGTCTATGTGGATACGAACAGTTATAATGACTTCGCGTTTAAACCGTCAAGCCGCGAGGCGTCCGTCCGTGACGTTGGTCGCGCCTTCTATCTGGCGCCTTATTATTTTGGAGAAAACCCATGCCCTCGTTCGACGTGGTGTCCGAATTGGATAAACACGAAGTCACCAATGCCATCGATAATGCCAGTAAAGAGCTGGAACGGCGTTTTGATTTACGTGGCAAAGGCAGTTTCGAGCTGAAAGATCTGGTCATTGACCTGACTGGCGAAGCCGATTTTATTCTTGAGCAAATGAAGCCGATTCTTGAGCAGTCGTTGATCAAGCGCAAAATTGACGTCCAATGCCTGGAGTACAAAGACGCTTTTCCTTCGGGCAAGGGCGTTAAACAGGAAGCGACCTTGCGCGAGGGTATTGATAAGGAGTTGGCGAAGAAGATCGTCGCCCATATCAAAGACAGCAAGCTGAAAGTGCAGGCCGCCATTCAGGGCGAGCAAGTGCGGGTCACCGGCAAGAAGCGCGATGATCTGCAAGAAGCCATGGCCGCTTTGCGTGCCCGCGACTTCAGCATGCCGCTGCAGTTCAACAACTTTCGCGACTGATACTTAGCCAAAGTTATGACCGCACGCTGCAAAAGGCCGACCTAGAGTCGGCCTTTTTATTCCTGAAGGTTGTCGTTGCTGGAGGGCGCTATTTGTTTACGCCACTGCAGGGCGACCAAAAGCAGCGTCGGCACGCCGAGCAGGGCGGTGATCAGAAAGAACTCTGCGTAGCCAAATTTTTCCACCATGACCCCCGAGTAACCACCGATCAGCCGTGGCAGTAACAGCATCAGCGAGCTGAGCATGGCGTATTGGGTGGCGGAGAATTTCAGGTTGGTCAGGCTCGACAGGTAGGCGACGAAGGCCGCAGTGGCCAGGCCAGAACTGAAGTTGTCACAGGAAATACTGACCATCAGCATGGGCAGGTGCGGGCCCATGTCGGCCAGCAGCACAAACAACAAGTTAGTTGCCGCCGATGCCACTCCGCCGATAAACAGGATCGGCATGATGCCAAAACGCACGATCAGCACCCCGCCTAACGCCGCGCCGAACAGGGTCATAAACAGGCCAAAGATCTTGCTGACGCTGGCGATCTGCTCTTTGGTAAAGCCTTGGTCGATATAGAAGACGTTGGCCATCACCCCCATCACGGTGTCAGACATGCGATAGGTGGCCACCAGCCCCAGCAACAGAAAAGCTTGCCAGCGATAACGCACGATAAAGTCGTTTACCGGTGTCAGTACCGGTGCCAAGCCGCGTCGGCCACCCGTTGATAAACACAGCGCGGTGAGGACGCTATACAGCAAGGCACGCATTAGCGCGCGGTCGTCGCGCAGCAACTCCAGCGGGCTGATTTCGCCGTGCAGCACGCTGGCAAAGTCGGTGTGATAAAACTGGGTAAACATCGCCGGTACCGAGACCAGCAGCACTATCAGTACCAGTACCGAGACCAGTTGGTGGCTCAAGCCATAGCGTTCGGCAGACTGCTGGGTGCGCAGCGGCAGCGGCGGTTCGCGCATCCACAGGGTGGTGATCAGACCCGGCAGCATTAGCATGGCAAACAGCATATAAGTGCTGGCCCAGGCGCCGTGCTGATAAGTCAGGCTGGAGGCGCCAAACCAGTCGGCAAAATACAGCGCACCGGCGGTGGCCAGCAGGGCCGCGACCCGGTAACCGGCCATGTAGCTGGCGGCCAGCGCCGCTTGATGGCTGTCGTCGGCGATCTCCAGGCGATAGGCGTCCACGGCGATGTCTTGGGTGGCGGAGGCAAAGGCCACCACCACGGCAATCGCAATCAGACCGTTGAGGTGCAACTTGGGGTCGCAAAAAGCCATGGCCACCAAGCCCAGGGCGACCAGGGTTTGTGACAACACCAGCCAGGAACGGCGCCGACCCAGGCGACCCAAGATTGGCAAGCGCCATTGATCGAGCAGTGGCGACCAGACCCATTTGAACGCATAGGCCAGGCCGATCAGGCTGGCAAAGCCGATGGTTTCTCGGGCAATACCGGCCTCGCGCAGCCATACCGACAGGGTTGAAAACACCAGCATATAGGGCAGGCCCGCAGCGAAACCGAGCAGCAGCAGGGCCAGCGAGGCCGGTGTGGCATAGGCGGAGAGGGCGGCGCGCCAGCTTTTATGCGGCATGGCGCGCGAGCTTGGGTCAGACATAAAACGAGCCTGCGGTGTGCGGGCAGGCGTTAAGGGCTGCCGAGGGTTGCAAACGAGGCCCGCACTTTAACTGCTGCGCGCCTACGGGCGCCAGCCATGCCGGCGGATATCAACCCTATCGTTAGTCAGGCAAATGCCTTCTTCGCGCAGCCGCTGGCGTTGTTCGTCGCCGCTCAAGGAACCTTGGGGCAGGCTCAGGTGTCCATTGGCAGTGATGACCCGATGCCACGGCAAGGTTGAGCCTTCCGGTAGCTGGCTGAGGGTGCGTCCGACCCAACGCGCCGCCCGACCCAGTCCGGCCATTGCCGCGAGTTGGCCATAACTGACCACGCAACCGCTGGGTACCTGCGCCAGGCTCAGGTACAGAGCCTCCCGTCGGGCGGCTGCGCTTGCCGGTGGCGGGTTGCTACAGGCATGCTGCCGCCCCTTTTGCTGTTCCTCATACTCTTGGTTGCTCATGTTGCTGCGTACCTTGCTTTTCTTTTTTGTGGTTTTTAGCGTCCAGTTTTCCCGCGCCGATACGGTTTGGCTGAATAATGGTGACCGGCTTAGCGGTGACATTATTTTGCTCGATGGCGGCAAACTGGCGCTAAAAACCAAGTATGCCGGCCGGGTACTGATTGACTGGGCGGATATTGACACACTCAGTTCTGACCAGCCGTTGTTGGTCAAGCGCTCCGGTTTTGAAGGGCAGCACAGTCAGCGTCTGCAAGCCGCCGAGCCCGGCCAGGTGCAGGTGCTCAATGGTCAGAGTCAAACCGTTGCCCTGGCCGACATCAAGCAATTGGTGCCGCCGCGCCCATTGGTTAAAGACTTTGTCTGGGAAGGCAACCTGGATACCAAGCTGGAGCTGGAGCGCAATCAGGATGACACCGACGAGTTCAAACTCAAGGGTGATAGCCGTATAAGTCATGGTGCCTGGCGACATGTGCTCAAGGGCGAGCTTGAGCATGAGACGAAAAACACTCAGAAGGTCGAGCAAAACTGGCAGTTCGACTATGACCTCGACCGTTTTATTACCGAACAATGGTTTGTGCGCAGCAGCCTGCATGAGCAGCGCGATGAGTTTGAGTCGATTGACCGGGTGAGTTCTTACGGCATGGGCCCAGGCTACCGGTTTTGGGACGACGAGCTGGGGCGTTTCGAGCTGATCGGCCAGTATCAGCGCTACCAGCTGCACGCCGATGCCTCTGCGGACAATCCCGGCACTACTCGGTTCGATGCCGGCAGCCTGGAGTGGGATTACAAGCGCTTGCTGGCCGGTACCCGGGTCGAGCTGTACAGCACCGGCCAGGTGGCCTTGCCGCTGATTGATCAGGTCGACTACGTGTTCGAGGGCGAGGCGGGTTTGCGTTACCGGGTCAATGAGTGGGCGCGGATTTCCTTGCTGTATGAGCTCAATCAAACCCGCGGGCTGGGGCAGACCTCGGCGGATCGCCAGTACATGCTGGGCTTGGGGATTGGCTGGTAGTCACTCGATGTGATTTTTGTCGATAAAAAAGCCCCGCACTCAGGCCAAGTGCGGGGCTTTTTGTTGTTGCTGCGGGGCTGTGATTACAGACGCAGGCCGCCGTCCAACTCGAGGATACGACCGGTGTAGTAGTCGTTTTCCAGGATGTAGGCCACCGAGTGAGCGATTTCGGCAGGCTTGCCCATGCGCTTGAGCGGGATGCCGGAGCACATGCGCTCCAGGGCTTCGGGCTTCATGCTGGCAACCATTTCGGTTTCGATAAAGCCTGGCGCAACCCCGGCAACACGGATGCCATAGCGGGCCAGTTCTTTGGCCCAGACCACGGTGTCGGCCGCAACGCCGGCTTTGGCTGCCGAGTAGTTGGCCTGGCCGATGTTGCCGGCACGGGAGATCGAGGAGATATTGACGATAGCGCCTTGGTTGTTCAGCTCGATCATCTTCGCCGCCACTTCGCGGGTGCAGAGGAATACGCCGGTCAGGTTGACGTCGATCACGGCTTGCCACTGGGCCAGGCTAAGTTTGGTCATCTCGCCATCTTTGACCTTGATGGTCAGGCCGTCGCGCAGAATCCCGGCATTGTTGACCAGGCCATTGATGGCGCCGAAATCGGCGGCAACCTGTGCGACCATATGGGTCACTTGTTCTTCATTGGCGACGTTGCACAGGTAGGCGCGGGCTTCAACGCCTGCGGCCTTGCACACGGCCACGGCTTCATCGAGTTTCTCTTGGTTGAGGTCGACCAGCGCCAGTTTGACGCCTTTGCCGGCCAGGTATTCGGCCATGGCGCGACCCAGACCCTGGCAGCCGCCAGTGATGATGATGACCTTATCTTGCAGTTGCATAGGTTATTCCCCCAATGGTTAAAGCTAATTACCCCGTTGGTGCCGCAGAACCTGAGTGCTGAGCGCCTGTCCGTTTATGACGAATTCTGTACGAGGAGTCACAAGTTGAGCGTTAAGACGATAAAGCATGCCCGAGAATTGCTGCTCAAGGAATACCACGGAGTGCTTTCTACCCACTCAAAAGTTATGCCGGGCTTCCCATTCGGATCAGTGGTGCCTTATTGCCTCGACGATCAAGGTCGGCCGCTGCTGCTGATTAGCCGGATTGCCCAGCACACCCATAACCTGCAGCTGCAGCCCAAGTGCTCGCTTCTGGTCGGTGAGCGTGGCGTTGCGGATGTGCAGGCGGCGGGGCGCTTGACCTTACTGGCCGAAGCCAGGCAGCTGGAAGAGGCGGTTGAAGTAGCGGCGGCGGCCGCCCGTTATTATCGCTACTTCCCCAATGCGCAAAACTACCACCAGGCCCATGATTTTGATTTCTGGCGGCTCGAGCCGGTGCGCTGGCGCTATATTGGCGGCTTTGGCGCGATTCATTGGCTGGATGAAGTGGCGCTGGCCAATCCCTTTGCCGGTGCCCAAGAGCAAAGCATGCTGGCGCATATGAATGCCGATCACGCTGCAGCCATCGCCCATTATGTGGCCCTCAACGGCCTGCCCATGGAGCCGGCCGCGCAACTGGTCGGGCTCGATAGCGAAGGCATGCACCTGCGCATCGGTGCGGTGCTGCATTGGTTGGCCTTCCCGCAGTCTTGCAGCACCCCGGTTGAGGTGCGCCAGGCCTTGGTGGCGCTGGCGCGGGCCGAAGTTTGGCCGACCAGTGGAGCCTTGCCGGCTTGAATTTTTGGGCTGGCGACAGCATTTATTAACTTCAGGAAGTGCTGCTTCCGCTTAAGGATGGTCTTGATGCGCGTTTTTTTGCTGCTGTTTTTGCTGTTTCCGGTCGTGGAACTCTATGTCTTCACCCAGGTGCAGGCCGCGATTGGGTTTTTCCCCGCATTGCTGTTGATTATTGCCGGGGTGCTGCTGGGCAGCCTGCTGCTGCGCATCGCCGGCATTGCCACGGCATTGCGCGCCCGTGAGCGTTTGGCCCGTGGCGAGCTGCCCGAGCAGGAAATGTTCGAGGGTTTGCTGATTGCGGTGGGTGGCGGCTTGCTGCTGTTGCCGGGTTTTATCAGCGACATTTTCGGGTTGTTCTGTTTGTTGCCCTTTACCCGTCGCTTGCTGGTGAATAAGTTGCGCCAGCGTGCCGCCGAGCAGGCGCTGCGTCAGCGTGCCTTTGCCGACGACCTGCAAGCGCGCTCCGGGCAACGCCCGCCGAACGTGATTGAAGGTGAGTTCGAGCACCGCGATTCCTGAAGTTTTTTTAGCTTGATCCTTGAAATACCGAGCGATGCCCTTATGTAGTTGTCACCGCAAGGTTTGTGTCGGCAACGACACTCAGTCTTCTGCGTGCAGCCCCGCTGCGCGCAACCGGCAACGCCGGATGCATTAACCAGCCGGCATGTGGCCGGCGGCTTTAAACCACCTCACTTGGGAGATAGTCGACAATGAAACTTCGTCCTCTGCATGACCGCGTCGTAATCCGTCGCAGCGAAGAAGAATCGAAAACCGCGGGTGGCATCGTGCTGCCGGGTTCTGCTGCCGAAAAGCCAAACCGTGGTGAAATCCTGGCTGTGGGTACCGGCAAAGTGCTGGACAACGGCGAAGTGCGCGCCCTGGCCGTCAAGGTTGGCGACAAAGTGGTGTTTGGCCCGTACTCCGGCAGCAACGCCATCAAAGTCGACGGCGAAGAGCTGTTGGTGATGGGCGAGAGCGAAATTCTGGCCGTAGTTGAAGACTAATAATGACGCGCTGACGCTTGCCGGCTGAACCCAGCCCAAGGTCGCGACGAATTCTGTTCCACGAAACGAATTGAGGCATAACCATCATGGCTGCAAAAGAAGTTAAGTTTGGCGATTCCGCCCGTAAGAAAATGCTTGCCGGTGTCAACGTTCTGGCTGACGCAGTAAAAGCCACCCTCGGGCCTAAGGGCCGCAATGTGATCATCGAGAAGAGCTACGGCGCGCCAACCATCACCAAAGATGGTGTTTCGGTTGCCAAAGAAATCGAGCTGAAAGACCGCTTCGAAAACATGGGCGCTCAGCTGGTTAAAGACGTGGCCTCGCGTGCCAACGACGACGCAGGCGACGGCACCACCACTGCCACCGTACTGGCTCAGTCGATCGTCAACGAAGGCCTGAAAGCCGTCGCTGCCGGCATGAACCCAATGGACCTGAAGCGCGGCATCGACAAGGCGACCATCGCCATCGTTGCTCAATTGAAGCTGCAATCCAAGCCATGCGCCGACACCAAGGCCATCGCTCAGGTTGGCACCATCTCGGCCAACTCCGACACCTCGATCGGCGACATCATTGCCGAAGCGATGGAAAAAGTCGGCAAAGAAGGCGTCATCACCGTTGAAGAAGGCTCGGGCCTGGAAAACGAACTGTCGGTTGTTGAAGGCATGCAGTTCGACCGTGGCTACCTGTCGCCGTACTT
>C687J26845_10000243_pt1 | contig 36690 bp, 33 predicted proteins | sample RifCSPlowO2_12_FD_26845 | JGI IMG/M metagenome (IMG submission 26845)
ACTGGTCAGTTTGGGGATTACAAAAATCATCATAATACTCATTACGATAATCATAACCACAACCACAATTGCCGGATAAATAAAAGCGCCCCGGGTTTTCGCCTTAAATTCCCTTTCTTTCTCTAAAGACTCGGCCAGTTTATTTAAAATCTTATCCAAAACTCCGCCGGTTTCACCGGCCTCAACCAGTTTCACATAGATAATGTCAAAAACTCTGGGATGTTTGGCAAAAGCCGCCGAAAGCGACGTACCGCCTTCGACATCAGCCACAACTTCTGCAAGTACCCGCGCAAAATGCTTATTTTTAGCCTGTTTTTCCAAAATTACCAAGGCATCGGTTAAAGGAAGACCTGCTGAAATCATTGTCGAAAGCTGTCTGGTAAAACCCACAATTTCAGAGGAAGAAACTCCGCCAGTCTTAGGCAAGACTTTCTCAATAGTTATAGAACCTTGGGCATTGCGTTCTCTAACCTCAATCGGCACCAGCCCTTCGCCTTGAAGAGTGGTTACCAAGGCTTTCTCGTCAATTGCTTCGACTTCGCCGGTAAACTTTTTGCCGCTTAAATCCTTGGCTGTATAACGGTAAAGTGACATAATCTAGACGCTAGTCACTAGTCGCTAGGAACTAGTGTTGTTTCCCACTAAGCGATCCAATTCCTCCGGCCTAATGCAGTAACTTTTGGCAACATCCAGAGATACCCTGCCAGAACGAACCAAATAGGCCAAAGAGGCATCAAGTAGAATCATGCCTGCTTCACCCGAAGTTTGAATAATATTGTCAATCATGTGACTCTTGGCCTCTCTAATTACCGTCTGCACTGCACCACTGGTCAAAAGAATTTCTACGGCNGGCAATCTTCCACCACCTATTGCTGGAACCAACCTCATCGAAACAATAGCTGCAATTGTCTCGGCAAGTTGCAACCGGACTTGGGCCTGTTGATTTTGGGGGAAAACGTCAATTATTCGGTCGACCGACTGGGCAGCCGAATTGGTGTGCAGAGTGGCAAAAACCAAATGACCAGTCTCGGCGATGGTAATTGCCGAGGCGATTGTTTCATAATCGCGCATCTCGCCAACCAAAACCACATCAGGATCCTCTCGAAGAGCCGATCGCAAAGATATTTCCCATGAATGAGTATCCAGATGCATCTCTCTTTGGGAAATTAGGGATTTGCCTTTAGGGTAAACATACTCAATCGGATCTTCAATCGTCACTATGTGTACCGCGCGTGTCTGGTTAATTTCATTAATTACCGAAGCCAAAGTCGTTGACTTGCCGTGACCGGTCGGTCCTGTAATCAAAATAAATCCTTGACGAAGTCTAGCAAAATTATGCAAAATTTTGGGCAGGTTTAGTTCTTCAATCGTCTTAATGTATGAAGGAATCAGCCTTAAAGCTGCCGCCAGATAACCTTTCTGAAAGTAGGCATTGACGCGAAAGCGAGCCACTTCACCAAGAGCAAAAGAAAAGTCGAGCTCCCTGTTAACCAAAAGCATCTCCTTTTGCTCAGGGGAGAGAAGCTCAAAAACCAGGCTTTCCGTATCCTCTGGTGTCAAGAAAGAACCGGTAACAGGTAATAGTTGCCCGTCAATACGCACCATTGGCGGCATTCCGGTAACCAAATGAAGGTCTGAAGCTTCCTTTTTAACAACAATTTCTAAATACTCTTGGATAGACATGTTTATGTTAAGAGTACCAAAGGTATCAAATGTACCAAAAGTATCAAGAGCTTTTTGTTTTAAGCCTGTGGTACTCGTGATACCCTTGGCGCCCGTGATACCCTTATTCTTCCGCTACTCTCAAGACTTCCTCAACAGTCGTTATACCCTCAATCACTTTCAAAAAACCGTCTTGTTTCATCGTAATCATGCCTTCGCTGATCGCTTGATTGGCAATTGCTTGGACCGGTTCACGAGTAAGAATCATCCTGGCAATTTTTTCTGAAACAACCAATACCTCAAATATACCAATTCGATCTAAATAGCCGGTATTATTACACTCCCTGCATCCTTTACCCACAAAAAAAGTTGGGGGGTTACTTTTTTCAAATTTATAAAGATCACCTAAAGTTTTTTTAATTTCTATAAATATTTCCTCAGACGGAGCTTTAGCAATTTTACAAGCCGCACAAACTCTACGCACAACCCGCTGGCCGGCAACACAGGTAACCGTTGAAGCAATTAAATAAGGTTCTGCCTGCATATCCAACAGTCGGGGAAGAGCTCCGGCGGCATCGTTAGTGTGCAGAGTCGAAAAAACTAAATGACCGGTTAGAGCAGCCTGAATAGCCAAATCAGTAGTTTCAGAATCGCGAACCTCTCCAACCATAATAATATTAGGGTCTTGCCGTAAAAATGAGCGCAGTCCAGAAGCAAAGTTTAATCCCGCCTGAGTATTTACCTGAACCTGATTAACCCCCGGTATTTGATATTCAATCGGATCCTCCAAGGTCATGATATTAACTTTTGTCGAATTTAACTTTGAAAGAATCGAATACAAGCTAGTCGTTTTTCCCGAACCGGTTGGACCACAAATCAGAATAATTCCGTGTGGTCTGGCAATATTTTCATCTAAATGTTTAAGCGCGCTGCCGCGAAGCCCCAATTCCGGCAGTGTCGGCACGCCACCGGTTTTCTTAAGAAGCCTCATTACCACTTTCTCTCCATAGGCGGTAGGCATTGTTGAAAGCCTCAAATCTAACTCTTCTTGGCCGACTTTAAAGTTAAAACGGGCGTCTTGGGGTAAGCGTTTTTCGTCAATCTTCATATTACCCAAAATTTTAATTCTGGAAACTATCGCATCATGAATGCGTCTTGGTAAAATCAGCTTTTCATGCAAAATTCCGTCGATTCGATAACGAATCCTAGTTTCATTCTCGAGTGGCTCGATGTGGATATCAGAGGCTCTGACTTTAATACCATACTCAAGAAGTGTCGAAACAATCCTGGCAACCGGAGCTTCACCCAAAATTCCGGAAACTCCGGTTTGAATTGCCAAAGGCGTAGTCAGTCCCGGCGCCGCTTCTTTTAAAGCTTCACCGACTTCAAAAGAAAGACCGCGGCTGTATTGTTCTGCTATCGCCCTTTGAATTGAACCAACAGTAGCCATATACGGCCGAACAGCCAGACCAGATTTTTTCTCGATAAACTCTAAGACTTGCAAGTCTAGGGGGTCTGACATGGCTACTGATAACGTTTCGCCTTCCCTGGCAATCGGAATAACTATAAATCTTCTGGCCACCTCTTCAGGTAGATAAGCTAGAACTTCAGGNGAAATTGGCTGCTGCGAAAGATCAACATAAGGCACACCAAGTACGTCACTCTTGGCTGCGGCTAACTGTTCATCAGTTACCCAACCCATCTGCGTTAAAATTTTCTCAACAGATTCCTGTCTTCTTTTAGCCTCGTTCTTAACAAAGCTAAGTTGCTGGGCAGTCAGTAAACCACGGAATTCTAAAACATCTTCGATAAATGAAGGTTTTGCTTTAGTCTGAATATCTCTCTTAATGTTTGCGCCTTGGGCAGAATCAGCCATGATAATTCAGTTCTCCTTACTTTTAGGTGCCATAAAATGGCTAGACGCTAAACGCTAGCTCATATCTTGACTCTAATTTGATCATAACAAATCTCGGATATAAATTGGAAATATTAGTCCAATCACTGTAAAATCAAATTTGCAATGAAGACAATATTCCAAAGCTATTTAATCATCGGAGATCAAATAACTAGGCGGAGCGAAGCCAAAGATCTTGCCAAAAGCTTTGGTATCAACCTTCTGAAAACTTCCCCGGATATTTTTATAATTGAGCCGCAAGGCCAATTTATAACCATTGATCAAGTTCGAAATCTTAAAAGACATATATTTCAAAAACCGTTAAAATCTAATTTCAAGTTTGTAATTATTGAAGAGGCAAACAAGCTGACCGATGAGGCTCAAAACGCCCTTTTAAAAATCCTCGAGGAGCCTCCGGCATCTGCCATTATTGTTTTGGAAGCCGACAATAAACAACAATTTTTGCCGACAATTCTCTCAAGAGTAATTATTAAAAGGGCCAAACAACCCAAGCTATCAGCTAGTTCGGATTTTAATATTTTGGACGAATCAGACACTTTAGCCGCTATTGAAAAAATTGTCCAAGTTGAAAACCCAAGTATCTGGCTAAGTAGCCAAATTCAAATGGCTTACACAAAACTCTTAAAAAAAATAGGTGGAGGAAATTCGAACTTTACGCCAGAGGATCTTGCCGAAATAATCGAAAAAAGCGCCAAGGCTAAGACAATGATTGAGGCTAATGTCAACGCCAAATTCGTTCTGGCAAATTTGTTTTTTCAAATAAATTCTCTTTAAATAAAGTCACTAAAATAGCTTCAAAACAGCTTGCAATTGCCAAACCGTTTCTGATAAAATTAATTAATGTATCAGCTAACCTCTTTTCGATTTTCGCAAATTATTACTAATGACCAAAACTTCCGATAGTTCTTACACAGCTCGTGATATTCAGGTACTTGAAGGTCTGGAACCGGTGCGCAGGCGCCCAGGTATGTACATTGGTTCAACTGACATCCACGGCCTTCATGAACTGGTTAAAGAAATCATCGACAATTCGGTTGATGAAACCCTGGCCGGCTTTGCCCAAAATATCTGGATTGTCCTCGGCCGGGATGAAAAAATAACAGTAGTTGATGACGGCCGGGGCATCCCGGTTGAACCTCACCCCAAAGTCAAAAAATCGACACTCGAGGTCACTATGACCATGCTTCATACAGGCGCTAAGTTCGGAGGTGGAGCTTATAAAATCTCCGGTGGCTTACATGGGGTCGGCGCCTCCGCAGTCAACGCACTTTCCGACTGGATGAGAGTGGAGGTTAGACGCGACAATAAAATTTACTCGCAGGAATACAAGCGAGGTAAACCGACAACTAAAGTTAGTCAAACTACTACAACCCTTATCCCATCAATTTTTAAAACTCCAAAAACAGGTACGACTACGGTTTTCTTACCCGATAAATCAATTTTTTCGACAATTAAAACCGATTTTAAAACCCTGGCCAAAAAAATTAAAGAGAGAGCCTACTTAGTGGCCGGACTTTTTTTCCATTTTTACGACCAAAGAACCAATCAAGAACTTCATTATTATTTTGACGGAGGTATCGAATCATTGGTGCGTCATCTTAACAGAGATAAAAACGCCATTAATCTCAAACCGTTTTATGTCAGTCGTGATTCAAACGGCATTTTAGTCGAAGCCGCCATTCAATATAATGACGGCTATTCCGAGACGATTGAATCCTTTGCCAATGTCATCAACACCGCCGAGGGCGGCACCCACTTAACCGGCTTTCGAATGGCCTTAACACGGGCAATTAATGATTACGCCCGTAAAAACAGTTACCTTAAAGATAAGGACGATAACTTAACCGGCGATGACATGCGCGAAGGTTTAACCGCGGTCATTGCTATTAAAATGAACTCGGAAAATCTGCAGTTTGAAGGCCAAACTAAAACTAAACTGGGTAATGCCGAGATTCAACCGGCCGTTAATCAAGTAGTCAAAGAAGCTATCGATACTTACCTTGAAGAAAACCCGCAAGATGCAAGACGTATCATGGAAAAAGTCATCTTAGCATCCAAAGCAAGGTTAGCAGCTCGTGCGGCCAAAGAAGCGGTTCTTCGAAAGGGTGCCCTTGAGGGTATGACCCTGCCCGGAAAACTTACCGATTGCCAGGAAAGAGACCCAGCGCTGTCCGAAATATATATTGTGGAAGGCGACAGCGCCGGCGGCAGCGCCAAGCAGGGGAGAGACCGCAAGTTTCAGGCAATTCTGCCGCTTCGCGGTAAAATCTTAAACACAGAAAGAGCACGCCTTGATAAAATCCTGGAATTTGAGGAGATTAAAACCTTAATTATCGCTCTGGGCACCGGTATTGGCGATACGGTTAATATCGATAAAATCCGCTATCATCGAGTCGTCATTATGACCGACGCCGATGTTGACGGAGAGCATATCAGAACTCTGCTTTTAACCTTCTTCTTCAGATATTTACCGCAAATAATCGAAAGAGGCTATCTTTATATTGCCCAGCCGCCGCTTTACAAAATTACCTCCGGTAAGGAACTTTATTATGCTTATAGTGATGAGGAAAAAGATCAAACATTAAAAATTAAAACCAATGGCAGATCATCAACCATCCAGCGTTATAAAGGTCTTGGCGAAATGAACCCAGAACAGCTTTGGGAAACAACGATGAATCCAACAAGCCGAACAATGAAAAAGGTCAATATTGAAGATGCTGCCGAGGCCGACCGCGTTTTTTCAATGCTCATGGGCAACGAAGTCCCACCTCGCAAACGCTTTATCCAGACCCATGCGAAAATGGCCACATTGGATATCTAAAATGCCAGAAGTTACAGCCGAACAACCACATTCAGAAACACATACCTTTACACCATTTAAGGACTTAGATACTGATGCCATTCCTCCTGATTTCGCAACAGAACCACAAGTACTACCTGGTATCGGTGAAGCGATCTTCAAGCTTCAAGCAACTCAGCCCGATGATAATCTCAAAACATCTCTTTTTTCGAAACCCTATTGTGTTACTGTAGAAGTCCAATTATCTCCACGACTCACCAGTCGAGAACTAGCCAATTGGCATCAATACCTTGAAGTAAAAGTCACTCTCCTTAATAAAAAAACTCTTCTAGGGTTCCAACAACCAAACCCTAGTAAGCTTGACTTTCAAAAAATTATCTTTGATAGATGGGCTAGTCCGCAGCAATTTGTAGAACAGGAACAATCTGGTCATCCTTCTACCGAACCTAACCCATTAATTGAAGACGCGCCCAATCTTCCTAAAGTTGCGTTTTCGTTTATAGATCTTTCGAAATGAAATTCCTAAAAACTCAGGACTCATCACTCATAACCCAAAACTAATCATGGCTGATATCGGCAAAATCCAGCAAGTCGAAATTATAGATGAAATGCAAAGGTCGTATCTCGACTACGCTATGTCGGTTATTGTTTCCCGCGCGCTGCCAGATGTTCGCGACGGCTTAAAACCGGTTCACCGACGAATCATCTACGCCATGCAGCGAATGGGCACAACTCACAGTGCCCACTACTCCAAAAGCGCCAAAGTTGTCGGTGAGGTTTTAGGCAAATACCATCCCCATGGCGACGCTCCGGTCTATGAGGCGCTGGTGCGCATGGCTCAGGACTTTTCCATGCGTTACCCGTTAATCGATGGCCAAGGCAACTTTGGCTCAATCGATGGTGACCCGCCGGCTGCTATGCGCTACACCGAAACTCGCATGGCTCTCATTACCGAAACTCTGCTTTACGACCTCGATAAAAAAACCGTTGATTTTACCGAGAATTTCGACGGCACTTTAAAAGAGCCGGTATTTTTACCGGCGCTTTTGCCAAACCTTTTAATTAACGGCGCCTCCGGTATCGCCGTCGGTATGGCAACCAACATTCCGCCTCATAATTTGGCAGAAGTCATTGATGCCGCCTGCGCTTTAATCGACAACTCGGAATTATCTGTCGAGGATTTAATGGAACATATTAAGGGACCGGATTTCCCAACTGCTGCCCAGATCTATGACATTTCCGAAATTACAGCCGCCTATGCCACCGGTCGCGGTAAAATTTTAATGCGCGCCAAAGCCGATATTGAAGAAACAAAAGGCGCTAAATTCCAAATAACCGTTTCCGAAATCCCATATCAGGTAAACAAAGCAACGCTTGTCACCAGAATTGCCGAGCTTGCCAAGGATAAGAAACTGGAAGGGATTTCTGATCTTCGCGATGAATCCGACCGTCGAGGTATGCGCATTGTTATCGAACTTAAGCGCGATGCCCGCCCGCAATCGGTTCTAAATAATCTTTACAAGCATACCTCTCTGCAACAATCCTTCCCGGTCAACATGGTGGCTCTTGTTGATGGCACTCCCCAAACACTAACCCTCAAAATGATCTTGAGTGAGTTTATTAAACACCGCCAAAAAGTCATTAAGAGAAGAAGCCAGTTTGAACTCGATGAAGCCAGAAAACGAGCTCATATCTTGGAAGGTTTAAAAATTGCCGTTGACAATATTGATGCCGTCATCGAAACCATTAAAAAAAGCCAGGATCCTCAAGTCGCCAAAGTCAACCTAATGCAAAAATTTAAATTAACCGAAGTCCAGGCTCTGGCGATTCTGGATATGCAGCTCAAAAGGCTTTCGGGTCTTGAGCGGCAAAAAATCGAGGAAGAACTGACCATGACTCTTGAGGAAATTACCTATTTGGAAGATCTCTTGAGTCACCCTGAAAAAATCTTAACAGTCGCCAAAGGAGAACTTTTAAAGCTTAAAGAGCGTTTCGGCGATGACAGGCGCACCCGTGTGTTTAAACAAAAAATCGGTGAATTCTCCGAAGAGGATTTAATTGCCAATGAATCGACTATCGTTACCGTTACCGTGGGCGGTTATGTCAAAAGACAAGATCTTTCTTCTTTCCGCACTCAACGCCGCGGCGGCAAGGGTATCTCTGGTATCACCACCAAAGAAGAGGACACCGTTGCCCATCTATTTGCCGCCTACACCCATGACAACCTTCTTTTCTTTACCAATATAGGCCGCGTATTTCAGCTTAAAGTCTATGATCTCCCTGAAAGTTCCAGAGTTTCCAAAGGGGTAGCAATTGTCAATCTTTTAGACCTGCAACAAAATGAAAAAGTTCTATCGATCTTGCCAGTTAAAAAACAAAAGACTCAAATGACCAGTAATCACAAATATGTGCTGATGGCAACCAAAAACGGCGTTGTCAAAAAAACCGCAATTTCCCAATACGAATCGATTAGAAGATCAGGCATAATCGCTATTAAACTTGCCTCCGGCGATCATCTGCGCTGGGCTAAATTAACAGCCGGCGACAACCTCATTTTTCTGATTTCCAAGCACGGCTTGTCCATTAAATTCGCTGAAAAAGATGTCCGACCAATGGCTCGGGATACCATGGGGGTTCGCGGCATAAAACTAAAACCGAATGATGAACTAATCGGCATGGATGTAATTGATAAAGGAGACGTAAAAGCTGACCTTTTGGTCATTACCGATAAAGGAATTGGTAAGAAAACCCAGGTTTTGGCCTGGCCATTGCAGCTTCGGGGTGGCGTCGGTGTAAAAGCGGCAAACTTAACCGAAAAAACCGGTGAGATTGTCTGCGCCCAAATTCTAACTAAGGCCGATGAAGCCTTAATTTTGACTTCCCAAAAAGGCCAGGTCATGCGGACAACTCTACGGTCTATTCCTAGGCTTACTCGGGATACTCAGGGCGTAATTATTATGCGCTTGTCAGTAGGCGACAAAGTCGCAGCCACCACTGTCATTCAAAAAAAGAAGGAGGATGAGGAGGTAGAAAACGGATCTGTAAAACCCGAATCTTCAAAGGTAGCCGCCCAAACGAAAACCCAACAAAAGCCAAAACCTAAACCAAAAGCAAAAACTAAATCTATAGTCAAGAATAGGCCTAAACACAAACTCAAGATTAAAGCCAAAAAGGCAAAGCCAAAAGCCAAACCAAAAACTAAAACTAGGGTTGTCAAAAAAGTTAAAAAGAGGTAAGGTTGTAACTTAAAGAAATGCCAATAGGCCAAAAACTAAAGTATCCGACAAAAGAAGCCGAGGGGCTTCTTTTTTTTGAAAAATGATGCAAAAAGCAAAATTAATCCTGGAAGACGGAACAATTTTCCATGGTCAAGCTGCCGGCTCCAAACGATCGGTGGCCGGGGAGGTGGTTTTTGCCACCGGTATGGTCGGCTATGACATGAGCCTAACTGACCCATCGTACGCCGGCCAAGTTTTAACTTTTACCTATCCCTTAATTGGCAATTGGGGAGTACCACCTAAAGATTATTGGGAATCCGAAAAAATCCAGGTTGCCGGCCTTGTCATCAGCGATCTGACTATAATTCCTTCTCACTGGCAATCCCAAATGACGCTTGATCAGTGGTTAAAGAAAGAAAATATATCAGCAATTGTTGGTATCGACACCAGACGCCTAACTCAAAAACTCCGAGAAAAGGGAGTTATGCTTGGCAAAATAGTCGCAGATAATCAAAATGTCGATTTTTGGGACCCCAATACCGAAAACCTCGTTGCTAAAGTCTCACCAACAAAACCTATCATTCACACCCCATTTCAAGGAGACTCCTTTAAAGGTATAAAAATTGGCTTATTAAACTGCGGTGCAAAAAGAAATATCCTTCGCAGTTTTCTCTCTCGAGGGGTTACTGTCTATGAACTTCCATGGAATTATGATCCATTTGAAAACAATCTACCAATTGACGGTCTGGTTATCTCCAACGGCCCGGGTGACCCCAAAATGGCCAAAGAATCAATTGCTATTATTAAAAAAGCTCTAGATAAAAAAATCCCCACTTTTGGCATTTGTCTGGGCAATCAACTTTTAGCTCTTGCTGCCAGTGGCAACACTTATAAACTTAAATTCGGTCATCGCGCCCAAAATCAACCAACAATCGAGGTAAACTCCAAACGCTGTTACATCACCACCCAAAATCACGGCTATGCGGTTGACGAAAAAAAACTACCTGATGGTTTCAAAAGATGGTTTTATAATGCTAACGACAACACCAATGAGGGGATTATTCATGAGAAGCTGCCTTTTTTCTCCGTCCAATTTCATCCGGAGGCAACTCCCGGCCCAACCGACACCGAATGGCTGTTTGATTACTTTATGGAGAAATTTAAATGAAAAAAATCAAAAAAGTTCTGCTTCTTGGCTCCGGAGCCCTCAAAATCGGCCAAGCCGGCGAATTCGATTACTCCGGCTCACAAGCCATTAAAGCCTTAAAAGAGGAAAGCATCAAAGTCATTCTGGTCAATCCCAACATTGCCACCATCCAGACTTCTCAAGGCTTTGCCAACACCGTTTATTTCTTGCCAATTGAACCTTATTTCGTTAAGAAAATCATCCAAAAAGAAAAACCCGACGGCATTATCCTTTCCTTTGGCGGTCAAACCGCCTTAAATTGCGGTCTATTACTGGCCAAGGATCGGATTTTTCAAAAATACCAAGTCGAAGTATTAGGAACATCCATTGAAACAATCGAGAAGACTGAAGACCGACAACTTTTTGTCAACACCTTAGATCAAATTAACCTGAAGTGCCCTCAAAGTCAGGCAGTTAAAACCGTCAAACAAGCATTGGCTGTCGCCACCACAATCGGCTACCCGATAATGATAAGAGGCGGCTTTTCACTAGGCGGTCAAGACAGCGGTATGGCTCAAAATCGAAAACAACTTGTGGAAATTGCCACTCGGGCTCTTGCCAAAGTTGGCCAAATCTTAATTGAGGAATATCTCGATAAGTGGAAGGAGGTTGAATATGAAGTAGTCAGAGACAAATTTGACAACTGCATCACTGTTTGCAACATGGAAAATATCGACCCAATGGGCATCCACACGGGCGAATCAATCGTCGTTGCTCCTTCCCAAACCCTTAACAACTTCGAATATCACAAGCTTCGTGAGATTTCTATCAAAGTCATTAGACACCTGGGTATTGTCGGCGAATGCAATATCCAATTCGCTCTGAACCCAAATCCGAAGTGGGATCCAGCTTCTCACTTCTCATCTCTCACTTCCAGCCTCGACTACCGCATCATCGAAGTTAATGCCCGTCTTTCCCGCTCCTCGGCATTGGCCTCCAAAGCCACTGGTTATCCCTTAGCCTATATTGCCGCCAAATTGGCGCTGGGCTACTCACTAACCGATCTTCAAAACTCGGTTACCAAAAAAACCATTGCCTGCTTTGAACCGGCTCTTGATTATCTGGTCGTCAAGTTCCCCAGATGGGATCTTGCCAAATTCTTAAAAAGCCAAACAGAAATCGGCTCCTCGATGCAATCGGTTGGCGAAGTTATGGCTGTCGGTCGAAAATTTGAAGAGGCAATTCAAAAAGCCGTGCGTATGCTTGATATCGGTTTTGAGGGAATTTTGGATGAAAAGGCACCAAAGGTTTCCTGGGCCAAACCAACCCCTTGGCGGATTTTTGCCATCGCCCGCGCTATCCGCCAAAAAACTGCCGTCGAAAAAATTGCCCAAGCCACCGGTATCGATCCATTCTTCCTTTACAAACTTAAGAATATCTGCGATTTTGAAAAAAGTATCAAAGTCTCAAAACAAAAAACTCATGGTACCCCTGATACTTTTAATAGCCGTGATGCTCTTCTTTTAGCCAAACAACTTGGGTTTTCCGATAAACGATTAACAACTTTAACGGGTTCAACGAAAGACAAAATCCGCCAACTTCGACACAAATTCGACATTCATCCATCCGTCAAACAAATCGACACTTTAGCTGCCGAATACCCGGCCGAGACTAATTACCTTTATCTGACTTACAATGGAGAATCAGATGATGTTGTAAGTCAAAGGTCAAATGTCAAAGGTCAAATGTCAAAGGTTATCGTCTTGGGCTCCGGTCCTTACCGCATTGGTTCCTCTGTCGAATTTGACTGGTGTTCGGTCACTTGTGCCCAAACAGCCGAAAGTTGCAATTTTTCGACAATCATTATCAACTGTAACCCCGAAACTGTTTCTACCGACTTTGACATGGCCCAAAAACTCTATTTTGAAGAATTAACCGAAGAGACAATCACAGAAATTTACCACAAAGAAAAACCGAGCGGCCTAATTGTTTCCATGGGCGGCCAAACCCCCAACAATCTGGCCACCAAACTTACCCAAAGGGGCTTGGCAATTTTAGGAACTAAAGTCACTTCAATCGATAGGGCAGAGGACAGAAGCAAATTTTCCAAGCTTTGCGACGAGCTTGATATCGCTCAACCCGTTTGGGCCAAACTTAAAAATGTCGGGGAGGCAATTGTCTTTGCCCAAAAAATCGGCTATCCGGTTTTAGTACGCCCATCATATGTTCTTTCCGGAGCAGCCATGAATGTGGCCTTTAACCCGCAGGACCTTGAAGCTTATCTTTTGGCTGCTTCACAAGTTTCCGCAGAATACCCTGTAGTTATTTCTCAGTTCCATCAAAATTCCAAAGAAATCGAAATCGATGCTGTGGCCAAAAACGGCAAAGTTTTATGTCAGGCGATCATAGAACACGTCGAAAATGCCGGCGTACACAGCGGAGACTCCAGTATGGTTTTGCCCGCCCAAAAGCTCTACACTCAAACAATTGAACAAATCAAAAAAATTGCCCAAAAAATTGCTAGGGAACTTAACATCACTGGTCCTTTCAACATCCAATTTTTGGCCGAAAACAACCGGGTAATGGTTATTGAGTGCAATTTGCGTGCCAGCCGCTCACTTCCTTTTGTCTCTAAAGTCACCGGCATCAACTTTGCCAAATTAGCCACCGAAGCAATACTAGGCATTGACCAGAGACCAGAGACCAGAGACCAGAGACCAGATTATGTCGCGGTCAAAGCTCCCCAGTTTTCGTTCGCCCGTATCAAAGGCGCAGATCCGATTTTGCGAGTCGAAATGGCCTCAACCGGTGAAGTCGCCTGTTTTGGTGATGATATCTATGAGGCCTATTTAAAATCGCAAATAGCAACCGGTGTCTCCTTACCCAAAAAATCGGTCTTTATCTCCCTGGCTGGTGAAGAAAACAAGATCAAATTCCAAGAAGCCGCCAAAACTCTTTTTAAAATGGGTCTTAAAATTTATGCCACGGCCGGCACCGCCCAATTTTTCAAAAACCACGGTATTGATGTTACCAAACTTTATAAAATTCACGAACATCAAAAACCCAATGTCCTGGACTTTCTTTTGGCCAAAAAGATTGATCTGGTCATCAATATCTTTGATCCTTACTTTAAAAAAGAGTTCGATGATGATTATTTAATCCGCCGAGCATCAATTGACTTTGGCATACCGCTACTTGCCAACATGCAAGCCGCTCAGCTTTTTGTCAAGGCAATTTCCCTCAAAAAACCCGCCGATCTCAAAATTCTTCCCTGGAATCAGTATGTAACCTTCAAAAATTAACTCGGGAAATTAACCCCATAGTTGATTTTGGGAATAATCTAGTTTATCATACATTACAATTGGCTGATACCAGACGGTCAGCCATTTTTGATGGGCAATGACCGAAATTGTTAGATTTCAACCAACTGATCAGCGAGAACCCTGGGCTGTTCGTCTGAACGGCGAGTTTGAATCACGGACCTTAGGGGAAATTGAACTTGGCCTTGCCCAAAAGGGAATCCGCTTTGACTTCCAGGAACATTTTCGTGGTTTAGCTAGTCGCTTCCCAGACAGCTCCGCTCTGCTGGTTTTGGAAGGAGGTTGTGGTTATGGTCTTGCCTTAAAAGGATTCAAAAGACTAGAAACAAAAATTGGTAAACCAATCACTACCACCGGAATTACTCTTGCCGAACGCCACATTCCAAAAAATCCCGACTGTGGAATTGACAGGTTAATCATTGGTCCTATTCAGACTTGTTGGGAGAAAGGACTATTCGTCCAAGGTTACCACTTTATCCTAGACCTTTGCGGAGCCGCCTACTATGACCGACAGACTTCAGTTGAAATACAAGGCCAATCAGTTATTCCCATTTATAGTAGGCTGCTCCTGCATGGTGCTTCTGCCCTTATATTTCTTGATTCAATTGAAAAACCAATTAATCACGTCACTCAAATGCGCGCTCTACTGGAAATTTGTCAGCTGCAAATAGTATTCACTGCCGGCAAATTCGTCCTCGTTGAAAAACAATGACCAACCACTTCCCAGCAACAACAGTCAACCAGTCACTCATCTTAATGGCATCAAACAAGAATACTTTGACGTTTTAAAAATAATTTTGCCTATTTATTCCCTGAATGAAAGGCCTTGTGTACGTCTCTCAACTGTTGATTTGTTACATGGGTGTAAATTTGGGTGGTAGAAACATTCTTGTGACCCAAAAGCTCTTGCACTGATCTTAAATCCGCTCCATTCATTAAAAGATCGGTTGCAAATGAATGACGAAGAACATGGGGCGTGGCCTTCACCGGCAAACGGGCTTTTCGCACATATTTGTCAATGATTCGCTGAACAGATCGGGGAGTCAATCTCATCTTCTCCCCATTAACCACAGGTTCCTGATTACCGGCATACCGAATAAAAAGCGGCTTAAAACTATCCGTTCTTCTTGCCAAATACTTCTCCAGCCAAATTTTAGCCCTATCAGAAAGAAAAACCACCCGCAAGCGTTGACCTTTGCCGACAACTCCAAATTCACCTCGCTCTAGATTAACTTGGTCCCGATTCAGCCGACACAATTCCGAAACCCTAAGTCCCGTTGAAAAAAGCATCTCCATGATAACCTTATCACGAATCCCTCGCTCGCTTGATACATTCGGTTGGACCAAGAGTCGATCAACTTGATCCCGATCCAAAAACTTCAAAGAACGGCTTTCGGTTTTGGGAAGCTCAATTTTATCAGGCGATATCACCGGTAAATCTTTTCTTATTAAATATTTAAGAAACGACCGCAAGGCAATAACATAATAATTCTGGGTGACTTTTTTAAGAGGTAATTGGCCGTTCGGGCTGTTGTAATGGGCTAAATACACTCGATATTTGCGGATTAACTCGACTGTTATATCCTGAGGTCGCAAAATCGGAGAATGGTTTTTTGACCAATCAGCAAAATGATTTAAGTAATGCCGGTAATCGCGAATGGTAAGAGGGGAGAGATTGCGCTCAATCTCTAAATACTCTAAAAACTCATCAATCAAAGAGGGCAGATCAAAAGCCATTTTTGTCAGTTGTCAGTTGTCAGTTGTCAGTTGTCAGTTGTCAGTTGTCAGTTGTCAGTTACAATTGTACGACGCTCTCAAAGTAAAAATCAAGAAGTGGGGAAGCTATCCCCAAAATTCTGCGACCCTTCGACTCGTTTCACTCGCTCAGGGTCTTCGACTCTGTGTCCCAAATCCTATTTTCACCAACAACTGACGTAAAGTCGACATGATCAGGGTGAAACTGCTAAAATAACCTTAAATGGCCCAACCTAAATACAAACGCGTGCTTCTGAAACTTTCCGGTGAAACTTTTCTGGGAAAAAGAGAATACGGCATTGATCCAGTCTTTTGCCAATGGCTGGCCCGCGAAATCATCAAGGCGACTAAAAGTGGCGTCCAAATTGCGGTAGTTGTCGGCGGCGGCAATATTTTCAGGGGCGAGCGGGCAGCCGAACATGGTCTTGAGCGCACAGTCGGGGATTATATCGGCATGCTGGCAACCATCATGAATTCGCTGGCCCTGCAGGCGGCTTTGGAAAAAGAAAAGCAAGATACCCGAGTTCTTTCGGCAATTGAAGTTAAAGATGTCTGCGAACCTTATGTCAGACGTCGGGCTATCCGCCATTTGGAAAAGGGTAGAGTGGTTATTTTTGCCGGCGGCACCGGCAATCCTTTTTTTACTACTGATACCACAGCTGCCCTTCGGGCCTTAGAAACCAAATGCGAAATTATCTTAAAAGGCACCAAAGTCGACGCTGTCTATGACAAAGATCCCAAAGTTTATAAAGATGCTAAAAAATTAGAAAATCTGACTTTTAAACAAGCCCTTACCGACAAACAAATTGAAGTTCTTGATAACAATGCAATTTCTCTTTGTATGGAACACAAAATTCCGATTCTGGTTTTTGACTTGGGCAAAGAAGGCAATATCGAAAAAGCGGTCTCCGGCCAAAAAATCGGCACCCTGATCTCCTAATATCAACCCATAGTAATCTATTCCAAAATATGCTAAAATTCTTCCTCTATGGAAAGAAGAAGCCTTATACCATCAGAGGCCGAATTTGCAAATTGGCGAAGAGAAATTGACAAAGGCATTAAAAGATCCGTTCGAATCGGTCGAGTCAACCTAGTCATCACTTCATGGCCAAAACCAGCAATAATTGCCTTAAGAATTATGCAGAATAGAGAAGGAGCAAACTGTCATTTTATAGAAGCCGTTCCCAGAACCGCAATAACTATTCCAGAAATCGATGAACCGGATAAGCCCTGGGAAATGGTGGTTGAGTGCAAAGAATTAACTCTTGAACAGGTGGCCAAAGAACTGCCGACATTCTTGTATTTTTTCTACCCTCAAGCAAATGAATTACCAATTCATATTTACCGCTCCCTCAAAGATTTTCAAAAAGGCAATCCAATCGTAATCAGCGAGTTTGAAAACGATCTTGTAACTGTTAAAACCGCCGCTTAGGACAAAACTTTTTTATAGCCGGAAACCAATAGGGAAATATCAAAAGGTCTATAGCTAAGCTTTCTCACCACATCCTCAACTTCATCGCTGACACCTCGTGCAAATAACCCTCGCAAAAACTTGCCGGCTTTGGGGTTTAAAAACCATTTTTGACCAAATTTGCGCTTCAAATAATCTTTAATCTGCGCCGCCCCAATCCAAGCCCGCAAATAATCGGCACTGTAAAAACCACTATCCATGTCAGAAAGCCAGTAGATCTTTTTGGTTATAAATCCTGTTAAGTTCTGTAAATTTTTAGCATAGAGAGCCGGACCCTTAGCAATTGCATTCTGCGAGAACATCTCATATTCATATGAGAATTTGCCCAGGTATCGCCTCAGCATCATCAAATTGACAAAATAAGCCTGTTTCTGAATACGCTGGGCGCTATTTGCAGAAACATTCAAAAATGTTGAAAGCCATAGGGGATTAAAAACTAAATCTTCAAGAATAAAAGCATAAGTTTCGGTCAATGCTCCGGAGCGAGAAAGTGTTTTTAAAGCATAAGGAAGTTTGGTATCAACCGCTGCTCCATGAAGCGCATGCCCGCCTTCATGAAACATCGCTTCAAAATCCTGCTCGCCGCCAATTGGTTTAATAACCAAGTGAACTTCTTGCGGCGGCTTTGGCCAGTAACAAACTGCCCTTGGATTCTTTCGCGGTCTGTCCTTATCATCAATTTTAACCCTTGATAGTAAATCGGCCAGTCCCAGGTCATTTGCAAACTGCAAAAAGGTCGAGACGACTTTTTCCTTCGGATAAAGGTTATCAAACATCGAAAGTGATCTAAGATAAACCATGTGACAAGATCGAAGATTTTTAAAGGACCTTCCTAATATCTCTTTTGACACTTTCTCAATTGTTCGCTGCCAAAGATTATCAGTTTCTTTTTTAATTTTGTCAGCTATCTTGTTAAAGTTTGCGTAATCCATTTTCTTGGCTTTGGCATAAAAAGCAAGGTAATTGCCATAGCCCAAATTTTGGATAAGTTTTACTTCAGTGTTTAAAAGTTCTAGCTGTTTTGGGCTTATTTTGGTTATTACATAGTCAATCGCATCACTATATAGTTCGCGTTGATCAAAAACTGGCTCTTTGGCTATTTTCGGACTAATTTGGAAATAGGCAAGTTCCTCATTTCTAACCTTGACTTTAGCTTGTGAAAAGTAAGTTTTGATGCTGTCATCCAAGACTGCTGTTTTAAGACCAATAAAACTGCCCGCTATTGTAAAGTAAATCCGCTGTAAAATCTCACGAGTTTTGGCGTTGCCGGTTTTATTAATTTGTTTTTTAAGACCGTCAAGAACTTCCCTAGTAAAAAGATTTTGATACTTCTTATAAATCTTTGAAGTCTCGGCTTTTTCTTTTAAACCAACCCGAACCAATCGATCTTCGGTTTCCAGTTCGTAAATAAATTTTGAAAGCTCCGTCTCTATATTTTTAACATCCATAAGTTTTAATTTTAGGCTTTCCAACAAGCTTTTTCAAGTTCACCAAGCCTATTATTGCCCTTTTAACGGCCGTTTTATATTAATTAGATATTTCCCACCATTATTTTAATTAATTTAAGAGCAAAGAGAATCTAAAATACGCAAATAAAAACAAATAGGGGATAAATGGAACAAACTGGATAAGTTAAAAATTAAAAGTTAAAAGTCAAAAATAAAGAAACAACAATAATATAACTAGAAACCTGAAACTGGAAACCAGAAACCAAAATTGAGCTTCGCCTGCTCTCTCGGCCTCAATCTATGTCGCAAAAGTATCATTGTGCGACGCATAGGCGACGGCAACATTATCCCTTATTCTGTGGGGAGTAATGGTGCAAAAGATGTAGAAAAAAATGTTAAAGGTTAAATGTCAATTGTCAATTGTGTCCTAAAAGACCCCCTCCCCAAAAACCCTCAAAAACAGCACTTTAGCCATTAGCATTCATGGTCATCGCTTGCTAAAATTGCCAAATTGGACAACTTATAGAGGATAAAGAGCCTCATAGTCCTCTATATTTATACCTGATTTATACCTGACTATATCCTTTTAGCCGTGTAATTAAAACCTTATAGTTGATAATCTATAGCTTGATCAATTTTTCACGCTTTTTTTCTTCTCGTTTTCACGAAATGTATCAAACTATATCACTTCGCTTTCGCTCAGTGTAAACCTATACCCCCTACTCCGCCTCCTCTATCATATTTTTTTTGCGGGAATTTTTTATAAATTGAAGCTAAAATTTTAGAAGTTAGGATTTAGAAATTAGAAATTTGTTAAATTCTTCTCTTCCCCAATTAACACTATAGGGCTTGACTTAGTCAAACCTATGTGCTAAAATCCGCTTCTAAAATGGTACAAGAAAGAGCCATCGGCGAAATTGCTTTCGAAAATTTGTCAGCCTTTCTTGGATCCAAAAGGTTCAGAAAACTTTCCGATACGGTTTATAAAATAGTCAACGGTTATACAAAAGATTTAGAAATTGACGAAGACTTTCAACGTATTTTCCCCGCCCCCGCTCCAATCAAAGAAAAATTGGGGTATGAGCACTATAGAAACGGGGAGGTCAAGTTTGACGAGAAACTCCGTGACTTTGTAAACAGCATCTTGAACCAAGAAGGCAAAGATTGGCCAGCAGAAAGAAAGTCACAATTTGTCCGCTGGACATGTAAAAGTGCTGTCAGTTCTTTGCTGATCCATATTATAGCTAGACAACTCTTCTCTTGCAAAAACCCACGAATTACTGAATCATTGTTATTAACAGCCAGAAGAACGCTTCTATTTGGAGCAGAATCTACCCAACAAATTCAAGGAATAACTATTGATCGACAATGGTTAAATGAGCTCACTTCAGAAGTAATAGATTTGAGGAACATCCATCAATTGCTACAACCATCGACATTAAAAGGAAAGCTAGAAAGATTTGTCCATCGACCCCCAATAGAAAATTAAAGCCTACAACCGATTACACATCTCGCGTGGTTGATGTTGATACCAACTTGACACCGTGGATTACTTTGGAAATTAGAAATTGAAAATTGGAAATTGAAAATTACCAAGCGAAGCTTGGTTCACCCTCCCCATCTGGTAGTCATCAGAATAATCACAAAAACCACCAAAGCAACCGCCACATGCTCCCAGACTACTCTTTTTTTTAATTTCTCCTCAAAATCCAACCTGGAAAGCCCCAGCAAGACATACATAATAGTTGCCAAAGCGAGTGCCCCGTTTATCGGCGCAATCGGCCAAAAAGAAAGAGTAAGTATAACTTGCGCCGAAACAAAGGTAAAAATAACAGCGTAAATAAAAACTTTTTTGGAGATAAATTCCTCAAGTTCATATGACCATAATCCAACCAGATAAAGCGGAAAGACAATAGCAATTGTCCCAGCAACTAGCAAATAAAACGGCAAGTGAAAAGAAAATAAAACATTGGCAAGAAAAAAAGTGGCAATCAGCGAAAACAAAAGGCCAACAGCATGCGCTGCGCGAAGCAAAGCAATAGTTCTAATTGCCGCCACATTATAAATATTGGAAGTAAGCATCAAAAGATAGACCGAAATCCCAAATAAAAATGCATATGGCACCCTGGTCAACCACCTAACCGGCAGCAAAAAGTAAAATAAGGAGGCTCCAGCCACAAAATAGATCGGTAAAAGCAAAAGTAAAAAGTACTTGATACCGGAAAGTTCTCCCCAAAGAGAAAAAACGGCCAAAAAAACCGTGGCAATCGCCATGAAGCCCATTACCTGATATCTAATATCCTCGCCCACTGTTTGCGTTGCCAACAAAATAACCGTCAGAAAAAAGGACATCAGTATTAACTTCTGTCTTTTGGTAATCTCGTATGAAGTTATTTTTTTGAAAGTTTTGCGAAGATTCTCAAAGTTAGTCACTTCCCCACTTCCTCCTATCGACTAATGTCTAATGCTAAACGACTAATGCTTGGATTTTAAGGCGTTAGTCGTTAGTCTTTTAGCCTTTAGCGACCTTAATCGCATGACAGATCGCCACCGCCAGCGCATCGGCAGCATCATCTAAATATCCATTGGCAGGCTTTTTCAATTTTCGCTTCCCCAAAAACTTCATCACCGATTTTTGGACTTGTTTTTTGTCAGCCCGTCCACTGCCGGTTAAAGTATGTTTTACATGAAGTCCCTGATATTCAATCACTGGTAGCCTATAGCCTGCGGCAGTCGAAAGAACTACCCCTTTAGCCTGCCCTACTGTCATTGCTGTTTTGGAATTAATTCCGAAGAACAATTGTTCGACAATAACACAATCAGGTTTATATTGTCTCAAAAGACTTTTAAGCGCTTTTTGGATAATATATAGCCTCAGAGGCATTTCCTTCTCCTTTGGGGTAACTATACACCCATAATCGATCAGTTCAGCTGCCGGCTTCGACATTGATTTCTGACTTTTTATAATCCCATAACCAGTAGTAGCTGTACCGGGATCAACTCCAAATATTACCATATTTGTAAATCCGAAATTCTAATTTCGAAACTCGAAACAATTTTTAAAATCCAAATTCTCAAAATACAAAATTTCATACTATTTAATTTGTACTTTTGAATTTAGATCATTTGAATTTGTTTAGGATTTCGTGCTTCGGATTTCGAATTTTTATTTTCTCGGTCTTGGTCCATCATACTCAATATCTTTTTCATTTAGTCTTCTCACCGGCTTCTCTCTTAATGCCTCCTCAACTACATGGGCCACCAGACCAGGTGTTCTGGCGATAATAAAAACGCCTTTGCCGACTTTGGGATTAAAACCCATCTCCAAAAGTAGTGCTGCAAAAACGCCGTCAATATTAAGAGGTAAGAGTTTTACCCCTTTGGATAATTCACTTTCCAAATCCACTGCGAACCTAACATATTTACCCCAAAAACCGAACTCTTTGGCGAGTTCTAAAAGTCTTTGAGTCCTGGGATCAACAGTATAAAGACGGTGACCAAATCCAGAAACTCGAACGCCCGTTTTGGCAAAATCCTCAACCAATTTTTTGACTCCAAAAGGCTGATACTTCTTAAAGTTCTCCATAGCCATCTCGATCGCCCCACCATGATATTCACCAAATGCCAAGACCCCTGCTGCTACCGCCGCCTGCAGAGGACTGCCACCCGAATAAACATTGCGGGCAGCAACCACCGACGCCGGCTCGACTCCGTGATCAATAGCAATTGAAAGCATCGCGTCTAACATCTTCTCGGAATTTTTGTCCGGCATCTCCCCTTTCAAAATAAGGTAGATAGTACGGGCAAAAGAGCTATTTCCGGCAAGTTTGTTTAAATCATAACCGTAAACATGGGGTTTGCCGTCAATATGAGTAGTAATTGCAGTTCTATATTGCTTAGACATATTCCAACTTAAGTATACCTAATTACCTCCTTACCTACCAACCTACCTACCCGACTGCCTTTTTAATTAAATCTGGTATTTCCTCAAAATTCTCGGCAACAATTGCACCAGCATCTCTTAATGCCTTAATTTTTTGAGCCATTGTTGACTCCATCCCCACGATTGCCCCGGCATGGCCAAGACTGGTATCGCGCGGTAATTTTTCGGCAAATTTGCCAGCCAGAAAAATGATAAATGGTTTAGTAAATTTCCCTTCCTCGATTAACCTTGCCACTTCAATTTCGCTTGAGCCCCCGACTTCCCCAAAAGCGACAACTGCTTTTGTATCTCGATCTTGCTCGAACTCGATCAATAAATCAGAAAAGGTTGTCCCAACAATCAAATCGCCGCCAATACCCACCACCGTCGACTGACCAAATCCAGAATTGGTAATTAGAAGTCCCAATTCTGAACACATACCACCAGATCTGGAAATAACGCCAATAGGACCTTTACTAAAAACGTTATCTGGAGCCGGCCCGCCTATCGAGCCGATTTTACCTTCTCCCGGTGAAATTGCACCAACCGAGGCCGGCCCCAAAACCCGAACCTGATTTTTGACAGCCAGTGATANAACTTGACAAACATCGAAAACCGGCATTTTTTCTACAAAAATATGGACCAGCGCAATTTTAGCCTCAATCGCCTCCATCGCCGCTGCGTGTGCCGAAAGAGGCGGTACATAAACCATCGCCACATCAACCTCACCGACAGTTTTAATCGCCTCACTAACCGAATTAAAAACCGGCACCGTATCTATCTCTTGCCCACCCTTGCCAGGCGTCACCCCAGCGACTACTTTCGTGCCGTAATCCAACAGCTCGGAAGTAACCTGAACTCCGGAGCGGCCGGTAATTCCCTGAATTAAAACTCTAGTTTCTCTATCAACCAAAATAGCCATATACTTATATTTGTATAATTAGTATGAATTCGTATATTAGCATCGATACCAATATACTAATGGATACTAATNATACGAATCGATTCNGCTTTCGNGCTTCGGGTTCCGAATTTTATAATCGTTTGCTAACTCCACCATCTTTTGGCAAGCCACCGAAATCGGCGTTTCCGGTCCAAAAAGATGAATATCAAAACCCTCACGCTTGGCAACTTTTTTGATCATCTCATAAGCCTCTTCCTGTCTTGGCCCTCCGCGCCTGATCACAATCGGGTAAGTTGGCTTTGGACGCACTTGGCGCAATCCCTCAATAAAACCTCTCAATGTCTCATAAATATCAGTAAAGTTGGCTACCGCCCCAGCTACCAAACAACCAGATAAACCCTCACGATCCAAAGCAATCTTAGTTAACTTCTGAACTTTTTCAGCCGGCGGATTACCCGAGTATTCGGTGTAATTGGCAGGCCGTCCACCAGCATCAATCACCGAATCCATCACCAAAAGCGAGGCGCCTCCACCAGACGCCAAGACAACAACATCCCCGTCAAATTCGATAAAAGTTGAGCCGGCCGACCCGCGGTAGTCATCCTCGTCAATCTTTTTGGCCAGTATCTCACGATCCGTGGGAATTGCCGAAATCGCTCCTTTTGGCAAAATGTCCAAATCCCGATGGCGCAAAAGCCCCGCGTCGTCAAGAATTATTTTGGCATCGATTGCCATAAGGTAACCATCAGCTGTTAAACCAATCGGGTTAACCTCAATCAGGCGCAAGTCATAGCGACTAAAAGCATCCCAAAGTCGTAGGGCAAAATCTGCAAGAACTGTTTTATCCTGCTCAAAGAATTTGGCTAAATCCTTGTCTTTTGGGCCGGAAATTGGATCGATATCAAAAGTTTTTATTAAGCTGGGATCTTTTTTTTTGATTTCTTCAATATCTATCCCGCCCTGAAAAGAAAAAATTAGAAATGGCAGTTTTTTGACGGTATCGTAAGTAATAGACATGTAATATTCCTTTTTAATTTCAACTTTTTGGGAAAGACTAACAAAACGCACCTTTTCGCCCATAAAATCCTGGCCGAAATGTTCTTTGGCAAATGTTAACAGCTGTTTTTCTTTTGTAAAAAATTTGACTCCACCTGCTTTGCCCCGACGACCGGTGAGGACTTGAACCTTGGCAACAATCGGAAATTTAAGCCTTTTTCTGGCCTGCTTGACCTCGTCAATACTTGAACAAACAATAAAAAAGGGACTCTCGATCCCGGCTTTTGCCAAAATTCGATGCCCTTCAAATTCGTAAAGCTTCATGAGTAATTTAAGATAGCTTTTTCTTAACCTCTGCCGGCACTCCCGCAACTAAAGTTTTTTCTGGTACATCCTGTTTAACTACTGCTCCTGCTCCGGTTTTAGCACCCTTGCCTACTTTAACCGGTGCCACCAAAACCGTATTAGCACCGATAAAAACCTCGTCTTCAATAATTGTTTGATGCTTGCTAACTCCGTCAAAATTGGCAGTTAAAGTACCGGAGCCAATATTGACGCGTTCTCCCACCGTTGTATCGCCCAAATAGGCTTGATGGCCGATTTTACTTTGAGAACCGACTGTCGACCTGACCATTTCCACATAATTACCGATATGCACACCTTTACCGATTTTGACATCACCGCGCAAATGCGAAAATGGGCCGATGTCAACATCATCCGCAATCTGGGACCCTTTAACTACCGAAAAGAAAATGACACAATCATCACCAATAACGCTATCTTGAATAATTGAATTTGGCCCAATTTCACAGTTTTTGCCAATTGTGGTTTTTCCCAAAATGGTCGTGTTGGGATAAATCGTCGTGCCTTCACCGACCTTAGCTTGTTCATCAATATAAGTAGTTTTGGGGTCAATAATCTGGATTTTGTGATCTTGCTTTACCATGAGGATATTTTAACAGATCAACCTTCTTGCTGATACTTTGCCTTCACCAATTTAAAACCTCGGGTTTTGACTGTTAGCAATTCAAATTGGCTCTTCTGATCATTCAGTTTATTGCGCAGTCTAGCCACTAATCTATCAATGGTCCAATCGGAAACACCCAAATCCTCATATTCCCCCCAAACCACCTCGACAATTTTCTCCCGTTCACAAAGATTGCCAAGATTTTCAAAAAGTAGCGAAAACAAAAGGTTTTCCTTTCTGGTCAACTCCACGCTCTCCTCTTGCTTCTCTCGTCCATTTTCGCGCATATAAGATGCCAACAAGGGACTAAAAACAGAAAGTCCTCCTTGGTCTACAACCAATCCCGTTTCCCAAAGATACTTGGCTTCTTTCCTATCATTAGACGTGATTTTCTTGCCGCCAGCAACATCAGCAATTATTTTTTCCTCAACATCTGTAAGACTTTCCCAAATTTCCTCGGATTGCAAAGAAATACGCTCATCCTCTAGAATCAAACTCAAGATATTATCAACAGTAACCTTCATTTCACGGCTAAGTTGATTAAAAATTATCAAAGATAAATAAAGATATTGGGCATGGCCGCCGGAAATTTTAATTAAGCTTCGAGCTGTCTTGCCGCTAGTTCTGATTCGGTATTTCTTGCTAATTTGGCGCAGTATAATTTTGGAATCTTTTTCGTTTGCCGGCTTAAGATACATCACATGCGAAAAAAGGGACAGCAATTTTTCCTCGAAAGCTTGCGGTGACAACCGGGAAATTGAGCGAAAACTGGTAAAAATAAAACAAAGCTTTTGGCCTGTTGACTCCCGCAGTCCCTGTAAGTTTGCAAAAAAATCGGCCGTTGCTAAATTGCTGATGCGGTCAAAGCGAAGAAAGAAAATTGTCGGGAAAAACCCAATTTTAACAATTTGACTCAAAACTTCTCTTAAGCTCTCGATAGTTAAAAAGAGATCTTGCGATTGAATCGCTGATAAAAAAAGCGTGTTGGCGTGTTTTTTGATTTTTTGATCAATAGCAACTTTTTCAAGAAAATCAACGACTCGTTTTAAGGTTAAAATCCAGAAGGCAAAAAGTTCGATTTCGACCAAATCATTAAGATCAATCGGGATCAATAAATGCTTTTGGTCCTTTTCGATATATTTTTTAACAATATCTTTATGATAAAGGAAGAAATTCAAAAAATCGCCGATACCTACCCTTTTAACGCCAACAAGATCAACATTATGCCGCAAGCGTATGTGCTCTCCCAAAACTTTGGCATCTGCCTCTCTAAACTTAATTGGATATTTAACCTCGATAATCGGGCTGTCCACGATCTTTAATCATAACAAGCGAAAGGCACTTTGTCAGCTTTTTGTCAGGCAAAAGTCGGCACAAAGTCAAGCAAAATAATGTTAGCTTGTGTAAGTTTAGTCTATATGACTGAAAGATTCACAGCTGACGGACGAAGTTCTATTCCAGATTCAAGTCCAGACTCAAGCGAACAGGATGCTCACTGGAGCGCCAAATTAAGAGCTGCTAGGCTTCCCCAAGATGATCATCAATCAATGATTGGTTTAACCCCAGATGGCCGGGTAGTCATACGTCTAAATCTTACCGGGGGGAAAATTGTGGATGTTCCCATTGGCAGTAAAAGCGCAACGGCAAAAAGCCAAGATGGACTAGGTTAAAGAATCACTTGAGTTGCTCAAGAACCTTATATCTTCTCCAATAGGTTATCAGCAATATCGAAATTGCTCCAGACTTTGACAACGGCTTCAAGCTCTTCTAATTTCTCCATTAGATTTAGGACCTTTTGAGCCGTCTCCTTGTCAGTTATTACCACAGTACTTGTCGGTTTTTTGGCAAGTTCGGCAGTCTCTACTTTTAGTCCCTTCTCAACAAGTGAGTTTTTAACAGATTCAAGCTCACTCGGTTTGGTATAAACCAAAACGCTATTTTGCGCTTCCTCCAAATCTTCGGCGCCTGCCTCAACTGCCAAATCAAAAATTTCGTCAAAACTTTTGCCGTTTTTTAAAACCGTAACCACTCCTTCATCTGTAAACATCCAAGAAACCGCACCTGGTGAAGCAAAAGCACCACCTGAATGTTCAATTACTCCTTTAATTTCCGCTGTTGTCCGATTGCGATTGTCAGTCACCGCCTGCACCAACAGCGCGACCTTTGCCGGCCCATATCCTTCATAGTTTACCGATTCGATTTGTGCGTCGGCCGTGCCTTTGCCGAGTCCCCGCTCTATTGCCCTTTTTATATTTTCCTTGGGCATGTTGACCGAGCGGGCCTGCTCTATTGCCAGTCTTAACTTGAAGTTGGAAGCCGGATCGCCACCTGCGCCTTCGCGTACTGCTATCGTTATCGCATTGGCCATTTTGGTAAAAGTTTGGCCGCGCTTGATATCAGCCGCCCCCTTTTGCCGTTTAATTTGCGACCACTTACTATGACCCGACATAAGAAATCCTCCTTGTGGTCGTAAATATCAGAGGAGCGCCGTTGGCACGACGGAGTGTGCCAAGACGACCTGCTGATATTTGACTCCACTTCGAATGTCCTGACATCTTGATCGGATTATAACATTCTGTTGAATAAAAATGGCAATAATTTTTTAAATATTTCTCTTTGAACACCATGAGTACTCAAATTGTCCAAAATTGTCGCAGAATTTTCACTTATTGACTGTTTTCACTGTTTATCTTAAGTTGATTTCATGCCAAATATAATAGCGGATTGGCAAAATATCGCCAGTAAGGATGGTTTGAGTCAGTTGGCTATCAAAACAGCGCTTTGTGGCCAGTGGGATGATGCTGTCAAAATCAACAAAAAAATCCTCAAAATTGATACCACCGATATCAATGCTCTGAACCGGCTGGGCCATGCATATACTAGCCTTGGCCAAAAGACTAAAGCCAAAAAAATTTATAAGCAAATCCTTGGGATTGATCCTTATAATATAATTGCCCGAAAAAATATGGAGAAAGTTGCCAGGCAAAACGGCCAACCAAACGGCGGCAATGGTAATAGTCAAAAAGAAACAAATAATCCGTCCGCGGTCTTTCTTTACGAACCGGGCAAGACCAAAATTATTAACCTCTTAAATCTGGCACCGCCGGCAGTTTTATGCTCCCTAAATTGTGGCGACAAGATTTTATTTAACCCCAAAAAACACGCAATTTCTATTACTACTTCTGATGAAGTCTACTTAGGTGCCCTACCTGATGATTTAGCCCATAAGCTCTTAACTTTCATTGCCGGCGGCAACAAATACGAAGCATACATTAAATCTGTCGGTTCAAAAATACTAACAATATTTATTAGGGAAATCTTCCGCTCTGAAAAATTTTTAAATCAGCCCTCATTTAAGGACAAGCGCAACCCCTATTTGCAGGAGAAAGAACACGCCTGGGCTTAAAAAGCATCAAGCTTTTTCAAACCTCATCTCTGCGAGTCATATCTTTAAGAGAGATTTCGCCCCTTAAATTTTGGGGTGGTGTAGTGTCATCTTGACTTGAAGAAGGCAAATTCTGACCAGTATCAACTGAGTCCCGCTGCTCCCAGAAAAAAGGTTCGTTTGCCGCGGTTTTTAAATGTTCTTTTTCCTCGCCTGAAGTCTGATTTGAATCGGCTTTTGGCTGTTTTGAAATTTTTAAACCTGCAGATGAAAACTGACTGTTCATTAACTGTGGCGTATCAGCACTCTGAGGTTGGGGGACATTCCCCTTTTGCTCACGCGCCAGAGATATAAAAGCGATGATAAACGAAACAACCAATATTAATATACCTAAGGCAAAAAAAATCACTTAAAAATATTTGGAGGCAAAATCGTTTCCGATAACTAAGCTAACCTCCTCGTCACTACTGGACGAGCTTTTTATATCACATTTAAAAATATTTGCCAAATAACGCACAGTGTATTTATTTTTGGCAGAAGTTTGAATAAAAGTTTGGTCAACAAGATTTGGGGCTGTCTCAATCTTAACTATATTAACACCCACGCTGGCTGCAAAATCGGCGGCCAGTTGCCCGACTCCGGCAATGCCGGAAGCATTGATAACTTTTATTTTTAAATTTTCTTTTGTAACATTTTCATTTTCCAAATATTGGGATATGACTTTGTGTAAAACAAGATTATCTACTCCCAGTACTTTTTGATCATTTTTATAAACAACATCCTCCTGATATTGCGAAAGATCAATCAATTCTAACTGATTTACACGAACATTTTTCAGCTGCCACCACAACCTTAATTGATCAATGCGGGTAATATTTGTGTCCTTAATATCATCCCCGATTCTCCCTGTTAAAGTCATAAAAGGTGCCGCCAGTGACGAATAATTTTTAAACCATTTGGTAACCTCTTCTTTATTAATTTTCTGATCATTTTTAAAGATAACATAATTTTCAATATCGGCCCGAAAAGCAAGACTTAGTAAACGAGTAAGACCCCCTCCATAACTTTTATTTATAAGTGAAGAAATTGTTGCGATCGGTTCATTGGGATTACCAGTTGCCAAATAGGTCTTTTCGTCAATTGTTAGAAAAACCAATCTTTTTGGATCTCCCTGAAGAATCAAAACAGCAAGTGGTGTTGTCGAGAGTACAGCCACAAAAGATGAATTGCTATTCCAGTTAGAGGTACCTAAATATTTGTTAATGGAGAAAGTTTTAACTAGACCGTTAAAACTTGCCAAAACCAAAATCAAAACAATTAAGAATGCCGACAAATTCTTCCATTTTGCCTGAACCTGACGCCTTCTCCATGCTGATCTTCGGGCAGGATAGTCTGTCATTTTTAAATATCTGGACTTAACCTGCCTATCTGCCGTCCCCTTACACTCTAGTTAACTAATGTTTACCCTTTTTACCGAGGATTTCGACTTTAGGAACTGTTTGAATCCTGATAATTTTAGCAGCCTTTTTTTCTAAAACTTCTTTTTTGGACTTTCGTCTGTCCCCTTTGTAGAATCCACCAAATATACCCATCGCCAATTCACCTCATCTTAATCTAATTTTAATCAATCAGTAAGCTGCTTCGCAAGTAAAAAATAGATTCCCACGGCCTAAAGTCCGGGTTCTCTCTTCCTCGTTCAAGATTCGCTTCATCTCCTGCATGAATGCCGACGTTTTTTCGCTCGGAATAAAGAAGCTAAAATATGCGATGAGCAAGAAGTTCTTCAAAATGTTTGCTCTTGGCCTTCTTTATTGCCTTTAAGTTATCCCAATGGTCCGACAGAATTCTGGCAACATGTTTGCCGCCAATCTCCTCAGGCACTACCACATAATCAGCACCCACCTCATAAAGCTTAATGGCATCATGAAGCCAGTAAGTAGCGCAGATTACTGGCCCCGCATATCCGTTTTCTTTAGCAAACTTAATAAGATTGATATTGTCTACTAAATCGGGGACAGTAGTTACAATTAACTTAGCCTCGCTTAATTTTAACTGTTCCAAAACCTCCGGGTCGGAAATATCGCCAAAAATAACATTAACATTACCAGCAATCAGGCTTTCGACGATAGCCGGGTTAAAATCAACTACAATCAGAGTCTGGTCAGTCTCTTTGATCTTAATCCTCAAAAAATCAAGAATATCACTACCCATTTGTTCGGCCCCAACTAAAATAATATGATTTTGCAAATCTTTTTTTGCTATTGCGGTGGTAACTGTTTTTCTTTTTTCAATAATCTTTACTTTGCTGCCAAGTAACCTGTAAATCCTTGATCCGTTGATAACTAGATATGAAGAAACTGCAATTGTGAAAATTGCCACTGATGAAATAAAAGAAACAACTTCCGAATTAACATGACCAAGTCTTGCTCCGACAACCACAATAATTAAAGAAAATTCAGAAACCTGGGCCAGTGCCAGTCCCGACAAAAATGCCACCCGTTTGCCAAAACCAAGCCAACCGAGATAATTGGCAATCACTATCGGAGTCACCATAATCACAAACAGCGAAAAAACAAGAATTTCCCAAAACATATTTTTTACAGCTGCAAAATCAATAGAAAGACCCAAAACAATAAAGAAAATTATAATGAAAAAATCTCGAATAGGGGCAATGCGCGCAGAGATAGAATAACGGTAAGGCAAATTAGCCAAAGCCACTCCCGACAAAAAAGCACCGATTTCAAAAGAAAACCCTAAAAATTTAAAGATGCTGGAAACTCCCAGTGCCCAAGCCATCGTGCATAAAAACAAAAGCTCTAAATTTGAAGCAACGTAGGCAAAAATCCGCTTTAGGGCATATTTTGAACCAAGCCACAAAGCACCTATTAAAAATGCACCCTTTATAAAAGTGAATATCAGGCCGCGCCATTCAAAAGGCTGACCGCGAGGACCAATACCTGCAAGAAACATCAAAATAACCACGGCAAACAAATCCTGCAGCAACAAAATGCCAATAGTTAATTTGCCGTAGAGAGAATTGGTATCTTTTTGTTCGCCAAGGAGTTTAACGACAATCACCGTGGAGGAAAAAATAATAGCCAGAGCAATATAAAAAGAGGCCAGCAGTGTAAATTTAAATAGTAGCGCAAGAATGAAAGTAGATAAACCAATAACAAGCGCGTGAAATAAGGTCGCCATAAAAACCGGTTTGCCAATATTCTTAAGATCACTAAGTGAAAGTTCAATACCAACCATAAAAAGAATAAGGGCAATACCGATTTGAGAAAAAAAGCCGAAGGTTTCAGTAGGTGTCGGAATTGCTACAAAATTAGAAGATAGAAAGCCGATAACCGCTCCCGAAAGAATGTAAGCTAAAATCAATGGTTGGGAAAAGAGCGATGAGACGATACCAATGCCGGCGGCAATGATTAAAATAGTTGCCAGAACAAAATAGATTCTTTCGCCAAAATCAGCCATTGGGCAGTCTCTCTAAAAAATCGCAAGCTTTTACTAAATCATAAGGCAAAGAAACTTCAAAAACAACACTTTTGGCAAACCTTATTCTTGCCTCTGGCAGCATTTTAAATTCAATACGCCCTGCATGCAAAAACAGCCGAGGACACCAGATAAGATCAAATTTTAAAAGTTTTTTTGGGCAGTAGATTAAATCAGAAACTACCGGATGGCCGATACTTTTAAGATGAACTCTTACCTGATGAGTCCGACCAGTTTTGGGATATAGATGAAGTAAAGTGTATTCTTTAGCATGATGATTCAAATAATTAATCCTAGATTTAGTCAATCTTTGTTGATGTATCGATAGATCAAAACGATCCGGTTTAAACAAATAGTGTTTTAAAACCTTAAAATCAGTTTCCGATCTCCGACCTTCATCAACCACACCAAATTTACCGAATTTGCCAATCCGACCAATAGCACCGGCTATGGATCCTGATTCTTTCCCGACATGACCATGAACTAAGGTAGTATATTCTTTTTTAACAGACCTGTCTTTAAACTGACTCTGAAGAATTTCAAAGGCTCTTTGGGTTTTAGCAACAACCAAAACACCCGAAGTTTCCCGATCAAGCCTGTGAACAATCCCTGCTCTATCGCCTATTCCCAAATTGTTACCAAGTTTAAAATACTCTGATAGTTGATCTTGAAGTGTCGCCTCGCCAACTGTCGCCGACCGATTAACCACTAGACCCGCCAGTTTATCAATAACCAAAATCCTTTTATCTTCAAAAATGATTTTTAATTTGCCAACCATTTATAACCTCTCAAAACCTCAAATAGAATCAGTAGAACCCCAAAAGTAATTGCCGCATCTGCTAAGTTAAAACTTGGCCAAAATCCCACACTGATAAAATCTCTAACGCAACCAACCGTTAACCTGTCAATCAAATTGGCAATTCCCCCACCAATAACCAAAGACAAACTGAAGCTTAAAAAGTTTTGCTTTTTTTTGAAAAGAAAATAGCCAACCAAAACTAAAACAAAAAGCAAAATCGGCCATGATGCTTCACCCAGCCCAAACGCAAAACCGAAATTACAAGAAACCTCTAAATATTTTTGAACAAATTCTTTAGAAATCTGATCAAGAATAATTATTAGGAGAATTATTGACGAGGAAAGAATTAATTTTTTAATAAATTTATCACCTGTCACTTGTCAATTGTCAATTCACCCTTTTTTTGTCTCAATTTCCTTCAAGCATTTTACGCAATAAATAGCCTGAGGTTTAACTTGAAGTCTTGCCAAATCAATTTTTTTGCCGCAGCGCTCACAAATCCCGTAAGTCTTTTTCTTCATTTTCAAAAGAGCCGCCTCAATCTCCTTAAGTTCGCGCTTCAGCTGATTTTCCAAAACTACTGCCTGTTCATGACCGTAAAGCTGGGCGGCATCTGTCCCTGGCTCAACAATAAGTGCCCGATCCGTCGTCGAAAAAGGATCATCTTTGCGAAGACGCTTTATTCTTGCAATAATTACTTCTCTTTGCTTTTCAATTTTAGACTTTACAATTTTAAAATTAATCATTTTGTCATTTTTATTTTTTTATTTTTTACCTCTGATGACTGTCACCAAATCTACAAATGAAAAGGCAATTTCACGGCCTATTAATTTTACCAAAATTAAGATCAAGTTTGCCAAGTAGTAAGGAAAAAGCAAAATCGATCTTGCGACGTTATCTGCTTCCATAATTGATGTAAAAGTCCTTCTTAATTTTAAAACCCCCAGTAAAAACAGGGCAAAAAACATCTTTAAATCCTGCCAAGGTCTCCTTTTGGCAAGTAGATACCAAGAAACAATCCCAAAAACCAGAAAAACACTGGGGATTGCCAATTCGTATAAAAAAAGCCTCGTAATTACCGGATTCCCTTTTAAAACTACAAACAGGACATTTAAAAGCGAAACCGAAACCAGTAAAAAACAGGCAAAAAAACCATGATGTCTTTTTTGACGCGCAAGGTTCTTCATAAACCAAAAAATAACCAAATAGCCTAAAAATTTGTATAAACTGAGGCTAAATATATTCTTTGATAACAAACCAACTACATAAAAACCAATTGAGCATAAAGCTACTCCAAAAACAATTGGTGCAGAAGCTAAATCGAAAATTTGCCAGAAATTAATTTTTTGCGATTTTAAATAAATCTGTCCTGAGACTATTGCCCCAAAAAGTGCGCCCCACCAGTTAAAAGAGCCATAGATATTAAAAAAAATAAGACGTGTTATCGACCATTGATAAATGTTGGCAGAAAGCAAAAAGTCAAAAATTCTGCCAAATATCAAGCCACCCACAAAAGCTATTGTCAACAAATCAAATAATATATTTGATTCAAAAAGTTCGTGCCTGCCGGCTCGCCAGTAAAGAAAAACTCCCACAAATATACCTAGAGTAATTATCAGCGGATGAAGATATGGTAAAAGCATGTTTTAACTTTGCCAATTATAACAAGAGGCTAAAATTCTTGCTTAGAGACAAAATGTGTGCTAAGATAATTTGTACAAACCAGAGCTTTCTGGTTTTTTAGATGACTGCAACAGCACACGCTTTAATTGGCGCTTCAATCGCCGTCAAAGTCGTAAATCCCATACTCGGCATCCCCTTGGCTATCATTTCGCATTTTGTTGCTGATCTGATTCCTCACTGGGATGCTGGTACTAATCACCGTCAAAAATCGCTCATGCGACTGCGAGTTGAGGCTGCCCTTGATGTTCTTCTTGGTTTCGCCCTAGTTTACTTAATTTTTCGAAATCTAGTTGATCCTCGCTACCTTTTTGTAATGGTTATTGCCGCCCAACTCCCCGATTGGCTAGAAGCACCCTCTTTTATGTTTAATATCAACGTTCCGCCCTTCTCTTGGCTTGATTGGCTTGGCCACAAAATCCAATCGCGCCTGGCACTGCCTTGGGGGTTAGTTACTCAAATCGTCGTCGTCGGATTATTGCTAGTAGCTACAGTCAGCTTTGCCCCAGTTGATAATCTTTTAGCAAGCCTCATCTTCGCCACCAATTAAAAGGTCTGACCCTAAAACGGCTTATTGGAACAATTTATTTTGCCCGCTCGACATATTCGCCGATTCTGGTGTCAACCCGAACAACTTCTCCTATTTTTATAAAAAGTGGAACCTTTACCGTCAACCCATTCTCCAAAACCGCATCCTTGTATGTCGCCCCGACTGTATTACCGCGGGCTGAACCACCGGTTTGAGCAACTTTGTATTCCAGGATTTTGGGGATTTCGATATACAGAGGCTTATCAGCTACGGCAAACAAAGTCAGCTCCATCCCCTCTTTTAAGAATTTTGCCATATCCTCAACCAACCGTTTATCAACTGCGAATTGATCATAACTGACCAGATCCATCAAATGATAACCCTGGTTGTCCTGATATAAATACTGAACTTTCTTTCGCTCCAGATTTACTTCTTGGACCCGCGCACCAGTTTGGAAAGTCTTTTCAATTGTAGCACCGGTTGGCAGGTTCTTAACTTTAACTTTGACCGTACCACTACCTCGCCCCATTTTAATGTGTTCATAAGAAAGGACAAGAAAAACTTGTCCTCGATCTTCAAAAGCAGTGCCAGCACGCAAATCTGTAACAGAGATCATTTTCTTTTCGTTTTGGAAGTAGACGATTGAGGCTTTAATCGACTAACCCTGATTAATCCTGAAGTTGGGATAACACTGATTCCCTGCCTTTCCAATTCATCCAAGAACAAATTAGCACCGATTGAATCGGAAACCATGTGTCCGGCAACCACTACATTTATATGATGTTTTTTTGCTTCCTCCCGATGCTCTTCCGAAGTATGCATGGAGATGATTGTGCCAACACCCGCATGAGACAGTCTTTCGTAAATCTCCTTGGCTCCTTCTGTTCCGCCGGTAAATTCGGCAACCGCCACGCGGCCAGCCCGATTTTTTTCACTGCCGGTGTAAAGCATTGGTCCGGCTTTGTACTTAATTGCCTGTTTATACTCTGGAATCGAGCGCAAAATATCCATGACATCGCCAACCATCTCGTGCTCGCGTTTTTCAAAAATATCGGCCATAAAGCGCCAGCTTAAATTATCCCAAACAGTGTGAATACACATTAAGGGAAAACCCAAAATTCTGGCAGCATCAACACTACGGTAATGATTAATCGGGCCGATCTTACGCCTAACTTCGCTGATTCGCTCTCGCATCATCCCCTCGGCAACATTAATTGGCACACCGTATGAAGCCAAAAGATCAACTTGTAAATCCATCACTTCGTGGAGTGAGGACAAAGCACCGCCTGCAGGATGAT
>C687J26845_10000246_pt1 | contig 36577 bp, 31 predicted proteins | sample RifCSPlowO2_12_FD_26845 | JGI IMG/M metagenome (IMG submission 26845)
TGAGCGGCGGCGCGGGCGGGCGCATGTTCGACACCGGCGAGACGATGCAGCGTACCGACGCGAACATCGCCAACGCCGCGGCGCGCGCGGTGCTCACCGCGCTACAGGGCTCCGAGCTGCCCGGTTACATGCGTAAATTCTTCGATTCGCTCGTGGCAGACAATCTCGACGCCGCCGCAATCAACAATGCGATCGCGTTCGGCGCGTCGCTCAAAGCAATCCGCGAGCAGCTCACCAACACCCCGCTCGAACTGGCGACGCTCCACGTGACGCAGCTCAACGCGGCGCTCGGCGCATCCGCCACTACGGTCGAGGCGTGGAAAACTCAATTCGTCGGCGCGATCGATGCCGGCACCAATCCGCAGGCGATCGCGCAATGGCAGGCCCTGGGCCAGGCGATCCAGGCCACGACCGACATCGCCGCGCAGGCAGCCGAGCAGGCAGCGCAGGCCGCTGAACAGGCCGCGCAGGCGCAGCAGCGGATCCTGGATGACTCGCGGTCGGCGCTGCTGGACGCCTACGACCGCGAATCCTCCGCGCTCACCCAGACGCGCGATCGGATGCTCGGTTTCGTCGACTCGATGAAATCGTTCCGCGACGCGCTCCTGCTCGGGGATCTCTCGCCGCTCTCGCCGGAGGCCCGGTACGCCGAGTCGCGGCGGCAATTCGAGGATATTTCGCGCCGCGCCCAATTGGGCGATATGGCGGCGATGGACCAGTTGCAGGGCGTCTCCCAAGGTTTTCTCGCGGCGAGCCGCGGCTACAATGCGAGCAACGCGCAATATGCGGCGGATTTCGACGCCGTCATGCGCGCCGCCGGCGCGACGCAGAGCGTGGCCGAGCGCCAGGCCGGCATCCAGACCGCGCAGCTCGACGTGATGCGGAATCAATTGAGCGCGCTGGGCGTGATCAATGAGAGCGTGTTGAGCGTAGCGCAAGCGCTCGCCACCTATCTCAAGGCCAGCGGCTCGACGAGCCCGATTGCCGGGACGGTCGGCGGGGTGCGCTCCGCGATCAACGAGTTCGGATCGCGCACCGGCATCGGCGACACCGGCTATACGATTTCCGGGAATACGCTGTATTTCCCCGGCGGGGGCTCGCATACGGTCGGCGGGGCGGACGCGGCTGCGACGCTGATTCGGACCTATGGGCTGATCGCCGCGCCGGACGGGACGTTCTTGCGCACTCGCGCCCTCGGCGGATTCACCGCGGCGGGCTGGGCGCTCACCGGCGAGCGCGGGCCGGAGCTGGTCAATTTTTCCGCACCCTCGCGCGTCTACACCGCCCCCGAAACGCGCGCAGCGCTCGCCGGCGGCGACGGAAAAGAGACGGTGGCGCAACTTAAAGCCACCGTGAGCGAGCTGCAGACCGTGGTACGCGTGCTGTCCGCCGGACTCTCCGAACAGATCGACGCGACGGACCGGGTGAATAAAAAGCTGGACGATGTGACGCGCGAGCTGTGGCGCGCGCGCAGCCAACCGCGCAGGACCGCATGAGCACGGAGACTATTTATCTCGCGGAACAGGTTGCGGCGATCGACGCGGCGGGCGCCACCGTCACGCTGCGCTCAACCGACGGCCGCGGTTTCAATACGCGCCCGGCCGACGCGCCGGCCAACGCGCATTTCGTGCCGCGCATTCAGCGCGTGGGGCGCTTCACGCGCAGCGTGTTCGGCCTGGGATCGAGCTTCGGCGCCGGCCAGATCGGGTTCGGCGATTTTGCTCTAAACAACCAGGGCGGCGATCTCGATGCCTGGCTCGATTATTCCTTCGATGGGCGCTCGTTCAAATTATGGCGCGGCCCGCAGGACGCGATTTTCCCGTCCGGATTCACCTCACTCATCAGCGGCACCCACGAATCGGCCGAGTTCACCACCGCCGAGGTGCGTTTCGCGCTGCGCGACCGCATGGCGACGATCGCGACGCCACATTGCCAGTCGATCTACGCCGGTGACAATGCGCTGCCTGACGGCCTCGAGGGCGTGGCGGGCGATCTCGGCGGCAAGCGCAAGCCCAAGCTCTACGGCGTCGCCGAGAACGTCCCGCCGCCGATGGTGAACACGTCGAAATTGATCTACCAGTTATCGGATGGCGCCATCAAGACCGTCAGCGCGGCCTACGATCGCGGCAGCGCGCTGACCAAAGGCGCGAATTACACCGACGTGACCGATATGACGACCAATGCGCCGGCCGCCGGCAATTACCGCGAGCTGCCGGGCAGCGGCTATTTCCGTCTCGGCTCCTCACCAACCGGTATGTTGACCTGCGACGCCACCGAAGGCGCGAACGCCGCCGACCGCACGCTGGCGCAGGTCTTTAAACGGATTCTGCTCGACCGCGGCGTGGCGGCCGGCGATATTTCCGCCGCCGATCTCACGCAGCTCGACACCGACACCGGCTCGGCCGAGTGCGGCATCTGGATCTACGGCGACGACACGACGATGGATGCGCTCGACCGCATCCTGCCGTGCGGCGGCGCGTGGTGCGGTCAGGATCGCGGCTACCTCTGGCGCGTCAAACAGCTCAAGGCGCCGAGCGCCTCGCCCGCGGTGTGGCTCGATCTGCCGAGCGAGCTCGGGCTCGAACTGCAACGCACCGAGGACCCCGCCGGCGGACTGCCGGCCTGGCGCATCACCATCGGTTATGAGCGTAACTGGTCGCCGCAGGCTGCGGACCTGGCCGGTGGCGTTACCGATGCGCGCCGCGCGTTCCTCAAAGAGGAGTGGCGCGCTTCGGTGGCGGCGGACGCCACCGTTAAAAATCAATACCTGAGCGCGCAGGATCTGCGCTTCGACACGCTGCTCGTGTCGTCCGCGGCGGCGGCCACCGAAGCCACGCGCCAGCTCGCGCTGCGTAAAGTGCGCCGTCGGCTGGTCGAGCGCCGCGTGCCGATGGACGCGGCCGGCGCCGCCGCGATCGACATCGGCGCCGAAGTGGGCGTCAAGAGCGACCGCTTCTGGGGCGCGGCGGGCAAAGTGTTCGTCGTGCTCGCCTGCGCCGACGACTACGAGCGCGACGAGATCGTGCTGACGCTGTGGGGCTGACGCCAGATGAGTAATGCCATTATCGCCTATCCGGATCGCGCCGCCGCCACGCTTTCGAGCGGCGCCTGGCAAGCGGCCAAGCCGCGCGCGAATCTGCAGACGCGGCTGATCTCCGACACCGCGCGCACCGCCGATCTGGCGCTCGCGAGCACGCAATGGGACGTGGACCACGGCTCGGACAAAATGCAGCGCGTGGCCGCCGTGATCGGTCACAACCTGACGCGCGATGCGCGCTTCCGCCGGCGGTTGTCGAGCGTGAGCGATTTTTCCAGCGTGATCCTCGACACCGGCTGGCAGGACGTGTGGCCGCAGGTCTACGATCCGCTCACGCTCGATTTCGAGGACCCGCGCTGGGGCGACGGCAGATATTCCGACGAGGATCTGGCCGGCTATACCTGGACGCTGCCGCAGATTCTCGCCGGCATCGAGATCCCGCGCTACGAGCGCTGGGAATTCGACGATCAGCTCAATCCCGCCGGCTATCTGGATTTCGGTCGGCTCTACATCGCCGAGCAGTGGCAGGCGAGTATAAACCTCTCCTACGGCCACGAGCTCGTGCTCAGATCGAACAGCAGCATGAGCTATACGCCGGGCGGGGTGAAATGGCCCAAGCGCCGCCCGGCGCAGCGCACCGCGATGATCTCGTTTGATTGGCTGTCGGTCGATGAGGGACTCGGGCGCGCGTTCGAAACCATGCGCCGCGCCGATATCGTTGATGACGTGTTCTACGTCTACGACCCGGACGACACGCTCCACATGATCCGTCGCGCGTTCTTGGGCACATTGAAGAAGCTCTCGCCGGTGCGCATGCCGTATCTAAATACCCATTCCGTTGCTTTTGAAATCGAGGAGTCAATCTGATGGCGAACCAGGTGAAGTTCGATGTGTCGATCGGCGGCGACGACAGCGTTTATACCGATGACGCCGATGCGACGACGGGGCTCATGAAAGGCGGGCATCTCAAGCGCTACGTCAAACTTCTGCAGCAGTTCGTTCTGGTCGCGAAATGGGTGCGCGACAACGTACTCGGCCTGGTCGCCTATGGCAACGTCACCGATAGCAGCGCGAGCTCGATCTCGCTCACCGCCGGCAACAAATCATTCACCGTGAGTGCCGGGAAGGGATTCACGCCCGGGCAGTTTTTGAACATCGCACGCACCAGCGATCCGACTAATAAGGCATTTTACGGCGAGGTAGTGAGCTACGCCGGTACCACGCTCACCTTTTCGCCGATCGACATCACCGGCTCCGGCGGCCCGTTCACCGACTGGAGCATTTCCCTGACCGCGCAGAAATCGCTGCCGGCGCAGACCGGGAACGCCGACAAGTTTTTGAAAACCGACGGCACCAGCGCGTCGTGGGGCGACCCGCTCTCCGGCACGATCAACGCGCAGAATGTAAGCGCCGAGCTCGTGCTCACCAATGCGTCGGCGCCGATTCAGGTGCTCACGCCTACCGTCGCGGGAATGGATGTGAAGCTCCCCGATGCGACGACGCTCACCGTGAGCCGCGAGCGGTTTATTATCACAGTCTCGCAGTCCGCCGGCTATGAGCTGGGCGTGCGCGACGGCGCCGGCAATCTGCTGCGCGCGATTCGCCCCGGCGGACAGGCGCGGCTGACGCTGCACAACATCAGCACCGCGGCCGGCGGCTGGTTGGTGGCAGGCGATCTGCTGTCGCGCGTTTTCACGCTCCGCGCGAATACGATCAACGCTAGCCGCACCTTCACGCAGACCTACGTACTCAAGCTCTCCGCGACGCTGGTGGTCTACCTCGGCCGCGAGTCCTCCACGCTCTACGGACGCGCGCACGACCTCTCAACCGATACGTTGGGCGCGTGGACGAGCCTCGATGCGAGCTGGGGCGCGAACACGATCAAGCACGCATTCGCCGTGAGCGCCACCTCGGGTATTGCTTTTTCTCTCGCCAATCCCACGCGCGCGGTCGCCTTCTCTGTCGATGGCGCGCTCGCAATTACGCCGGGCACGCCGCAGAACGCGACCGCCGGCACCGGGCTCTCTGGCGCCGGCGTGAGCAACAGCCAAAACGGTCAGACCGTCGTGGCGCTCACCGCTACGCTGTATTGCGCGTTCGGCTACATCGGCGCGGGGCCATTCCAGCCGGTCGGCCAGGCCTGCTCGGTCGCGGGCACGGCGATCACCTGGGGCGCGCAGACGAATATGGGCGCAACGCTCGCCACCACTACGCCTGAGTTCGGCGCGCTTATTGGGCGTTCGGCGACGCAGGCGATGGTGTGGTATTCAGGCGGCGCGACGCGCGTAATGAACTGCTCGCACCTCACCTTCGCCGGCACGGCGATCACTCACGACTCGCGCGCGAGCGGCACCGGCGAATTAATCGGTAATTCCTTTGGCTCGATGGCGGTCCTGATGCAGACCGACGAGTGGTGGCTGCTGGCGGTGGGCAGCACCTCCGGGCAGATCTACGCACAGCGCTGGACGGTGAGCGGCGTGACCGCGGCAGTGACGGAGTCGACGGTCATCGCGTCGGTTTTCGCGAACGAGCAAAATAGCCGCCACGCCAACACGCTCATCAAAGTGAGCGCGACGGTGGCGTGGATGCTCGCGACCAACGCCGCGACCAGTGGCGAGCTAAATCTGTATAAGCTAGCCTGGAGCGGGAGCTTCACGGCCACTCAGCATTCGCCGGGTGCGGGGCTGCCGTCGATCCCGGTGCCCAAGGGATTCTGCGCGCCGAAGCTGGACGACGACACGCAGAAGGCGTTGTGGGTCACGGCCATGAACACCACGACATATCCCGGCCAGAGCCAGCCCGGCCAGCTCGTGTGGATGGACGAGGCAGTCACGTCTGATGTGCCGGTGGCGCGCTGTGTGGCGCAAACAGGACAGTTTTTTCAGAACGGCAGCGCGTGGTGCGGCTGGGCGGTGGGGGACACCGACCGCTGGCGCGTGGTGATCGGCAGCGCCGCGGGCAGCAACGTCGGTGGCGCGATGGCGGGTCGTGTGGTGCTCATGCCCAAAGATCAGAATCCGGGGCGCGCGGTCTATGAGGACATTCCGCCGCTCATGTTCGATGTTGGTATTAGCGACGGCTCATCGACTCTCACGCCGCTCGCAGCCGGGGTGATCGCCGGCGACAAAATCGCGCTGTTCGGATCGCGCGGCCCATCGCCTAAAGTCGGTTACGGCATGATCTCGCTGATCGAGATCGCGGACGTGGCATAGGAGAAGATGATGGATGCACTGGTTGTCGGACCGAATGATGTCGTAGCGGCATGGGTGAGCGATGCGACGCAAACTGTAGACGCGATTGCGGCGCATGGCGCGATCTATCCGCTGGCGCAGGGCTGGCGCCTCGTGGTCCCGCCAAGCGTGAAGCCCCCCGATTTCGCGCCGGGACGCTATCAGCTCGTGTCCGGCGTGCTCTCCCGCCTGCCGGATTCGACCGCCGCCGTCACCGGCGCGCGTGATATGCGCCGGCAGCAGGTGACGATCGAGCGCCAGCGCCGCGAGTTCGGCGGCACGACCATCGGCGCGAACCCGGTGCGCACCGATCTTGAATCGCGCCAGCTCTATGTCGAGGCAGCGCAACTGATCGCGGAGGGCGCCGCGAGCGTTACGCTCCAGCGCGGCGATGGCGCGTGGGTCACACTCACCGCGGCGCAATTCACCAACGCCTGGCAGGCGATCCGCGCCTTCGTGCGCGACTGCCGCGCTGGCGAGCGCGCTCATCATGAGGCGCTCGCTGCGCTCGCGACCGTCGAGGCAATCGATGCTTACGACCTCTCGACCGGCTGGCCGGCGTAACGCTAGGCGGTACGATTGGGGCGTCAAAATGGCCCCAAGGAGGGCCTAAAAAGGGCCTAAAAAGTCCCGAAACTGCTCAAAAAAGAGGCGTTTTTACCCACCTATATTAGCATTCCGTCGTACTCAAACCAAGTGGCGCGCGTACGCAAACCATGTGGCGCGTTACATGGACACCACCGCGCGCATCCTCGCCGCGGCGCTGAGCGAGTTGTGGGACAGCTCCGTGATTATCGAGAACCGGCCCGGTGCGGCGGGCAACATCGCCACCGAGTACACGGCGAAGGCGCCTCCCGACGGTTACACGCTGGTCCTGTGCAACATCGGCTCGCACGCCGTCACCCCGGCGCGCTTCGCGGGGAAACTCACCTACGATCCGGTTGCGGATTTCGCGTTTGCGGCGAAGATCGGCGGCGTGCCCAACGTGTTCATGGTGCATCCGTCGATGCCCACGAAAACGCTCCAGCAATACATTGCCTACGCCAAGGCGCACCCCGGCAAGCTCAATTTCGGCTCCTCCGGGGTTGGGGCGTCGCCCCACCTGTCAATCGAGTTGCTGAAGACGATGACCGGGATCAACATCGTGCACGTGCCGTACAAGGGCGCGGCGCCGGCGCTCACCGACGTGATGAGCGGCCACATGGAATCCTCCGTCGGCAATCTGGCGGGCGGACCTTTGGGGGCCATCAAAGCCGGCCGGGTGAGGGCGCTCGGCGTCACGTCCGCAAAGCGCAACGTGCAGATCCCGGATGTGCCGACATTCGCCGAGTCCGGTGTGCCGGGCTACGAGGTCACAGGGTGGTACGGTATCTGCACGCAATCCAAGGTGCCGCAGCCGATACTCGCCAAGCTCAACGCCGATATCAACAAGCTGCTGGGCGGGCCGCTCAAAAAACGCCTCGAGGACCAGGGGATCGAGGTCGCGCCGGCCACGTCCGAGGCGTTCGCCGCACACGTCAAGGCGGAGATCGCGAAGTGGACCAAGGTGGTGCGGGAGGCGGGGCTTGCGGCAGAGTGACATCATGAGTAATGCGATGAAGCCCGCCGCTGCGGCAGGCACGCTGCGGCTCGGCGATCTGATCGTGAATCGCATGGCCTTCGGCGCGATGCGCGTCGCCGGCCCCGACATCTGGGGCGAGCCGAAGGACCGCGCGGCGATGCGTAAGCTCTTGGCGCGCGCATTCGATCTCGGCCACACCTTCTTCGACACCGCCGACAGCTACGGCCCCGAGGTTTCCGAGACCCTCATCGCCGAGGCGCTCCATCCCTACCCCAGCGAACTCGTGATCGGCACCAAGGGCGGTCTCGTGCGCCCCAGCCGCCACCGCTGGGACGAGGACGGCCGGCCGGAGCATCTGCGCCGGGCGCTCGACGGCAGCCTCAAGCGCCTGCGGCTCGAACGCATCGATCTCTATCAGTTCCACGCGCCCGACCCGAGGATCCCGTTCGCCGAATCCGTCGGTACGCTGGCGGAACTGCAGCGCGCCGGAAAGATCCGGCACCTCGGCGTCTCCAACGTGACGGTGAAGCAACTCGACGAAGCGCGCCGCATCGCGCCCATCGTCTCGGTGCAAAACGAGTACAACATCGAGAACCGTACCGACGACGATGTCCTTGCGGCGTGCGAGAAAGCGGGCATTGCCTTCATTCCCTGGTTTCCGCTCGGCGCGGGGCGGGCGCTGCGCTCGTCAAAAGTGAAGCGCATCGCTGCGAAGCTCGGCGCGACACCGGCGCAGGTCGCGATCGCCTGGCTTCTTGCGCGCTCGCCGTGGACGCTCCCGATCCCGGGCACGAGTTCGTTTGCGCACCTCGAGGAAAACGCCGCAGCGGCGGCGCTCAGGCTCGCGCCTGAAGATCTCGCCGCGCTCGGTTGAGCGTACCGCACGTCGAAACGAAGAAGATCAATCAGTCATGAATTCGCCGGCGGCCATCGAAACCGTGCGCGGATGGATCGCGGCGGCGAAGCGCGTCGTGGCGCTCACCGGCGCGGGGATCTCGACCGATTCGGGCATCCCGGACTTCCGCGGGCCGCAGGGCGTGTGGACGCGCAATCCGGCAGCGGAAAAACTTTCGGACATCCGCTATTACGTCGCCGATCCTGAAGTGCGCAAGGCGTCGTGGCAAAGCCGGCTCGATCATCCCGCCTGGACCGCGCAACCCAACGCCGGGCACCTCGCGCTCGCCGCGCTGGAAAAGCACGGCAAGCTCCATGCGCTCATCACCCAGAACATCGACGGGCTGCACCTGCGCGCGGGCAACTCGCCCGGCCGCGTCATCGAGGTGCACGGCAACCTGCACCAGGCGATCTGTCTTTCGTGCGGCTGGAAAGGGCCGATGCAGAAGGTGCTGGCGCGCGTGCGCGCGGGCGAGGAAGACCCGCCGTGCACGGAATGTCGCGGCATATTGAAGAGTGACACGATCTCGTTCGGCCAGCAGCTCGTGCCCGAAGTCATCGCGCGGGCCATGGCGGCGGCAAGCGAGGCGGATCTGTTGCTGGCCGTGGGCACGAGCCTGCAGGTTTATCCGGTCTCCGGCGCCGTGCCGATCGCGAAAGACGCCGGCGCGCGCATCGTGATCATGAACGCGCAGCCGACGCAGTTCGACGAGATCGCAGACGCGGTGCTGAACGGCGCGATCGGCGAAACGCTGCCGCTCATCTGTGTGTGAAATTTCAGTAATGGGAGACATCGCATGACGAAGACCCTTGCCGCATCGCGTTCTGCTACAGGCCCCGCCCATTCCCCGTCGACCGATGTACCCGAACTGGGTTACGGACCGGTTCCGGACATTTTCAGTCTTCCGCAGGGCATGAACTTCGGGGCGTGCTCCAGCGTGGCCATCAACTCGAGGGGGCATATCTTCGTGCTTAACCGCGGGGTGCATGCCCTGATGGAGTTCGACGGCGACGGTCACTATATCCGCTCGCTCGCCGACGGGATCTTTTCCCGGCCGCACGGCCTGCGCATCGATGCCGAGGACAATATCTGGGCCACCGATGGCGGGTCGCACATCGTCGTGAAGTTCAACCCGCAAGGACGCGTTCTTATGGTGCTGGGCGTGAAGGGTACAGCGGGCGAATGGCACCCGTATGGCCATTTGCGCTGCTTTGACGAGCCCAACGACCTGGCGTTCGGGCCGGCGGGGGAAATCTATATCACCCAGGGGCACGGCAAAGGCGAGTCCCGTGTGCTGAAGTTCGACGCGGGGGGAACCTTCATCAAGACTTGGGGCGGAGAGGGAACCGGGCCGGGCCAGTTCAACATCCCGCACTCGATCGTCACCGACGCCGCGGGCCTGCTCTACGTCGCCGACCGGTCGAATCAGAGAATCCAAGTGTTTGACGCCGACGGAAAATACCTCAGGGAATCACAGCACCCGGGCACGCCTTGCGGACTATGCATGAGCCGCGACCAGCACCTCTTCCTCGCACACGGTCACGCCGGGAGAATCATGAAGCTGGATCTCGACGGCAACGTGCTCGGGGCGACGGGAAGCCAGGGCAAGGGTCCCAACCAGTACGGCGAAGCGCACTTTCTTGCGCTGAGCGCCCGGGAGGACATCTATGTCGCGGATACGCTGAACTGGCGGGTGCAGAAACTGGTGAAGAGGGCGTGAGGGCAGGAAGGTACGTGGTCTGTGTTATTCACGCGCGATTCGTGGCCGAACGGCGGTTGACGTTTTGCCTCTGAACATGGAGGGCACATATGGCGGTGACTCGCTATACGGTCGTTGAGAGCGGCCTGAACAAGAAGTCCAAATTACCTTACGAACTGCGCATCGAAGATTTTGCCTTGGCGATGCAGGATATCTACGACTTCTTTTTCGACGTGAATTCCAACCTCGTCGATAAAGGATTGGATCGCCTTGATGACATGCTGCGTCCGGCAATAATGTCGGGAGTTCTTTCGGACATGCTTACGGCCAGCCTCGCAAAGCATTCAAGAACGCTGGTTGAGAATCGCTATTTCAATGGACATCCAGACCTAATCGTCCAAGGCAAGTACTCGAAGAACAGCGTCAAGGCTGGGGAGCACGGCGTTGAAATCAAGACCACACGTAAAGCTGGCGGAGCTGTCGATACCCACGGGGCACGCGATCAATGGATGTGCGTATTCGTGTACAAAGTAGACAACGACACGGAGCCAGCCTCCGATCGTCAACCTCTGCAATTTACAGAGGTCTACCTGGGCAAGGTTACCGTGGCGGATTTTCGGAAGAATCCGCGCGGCGAACTCGGCACGCGAACCGCAACGTTGCATGCCCAAGGCATCGCGAAACTACGGAAGAACTGGATTTACCGGGTCTAGGCGCCGTTTGTGGGTAACTTGGCAAGCTTCGGTATTGCATCAACCGCAAGCCCGAAGTACTCCGGATCATTCTCGATGCCGATGCTCTCGTAGCCAACCGCCTCCGCAGCGGCAAGCGTCGACCCCGAACCCGCAAATGGGTCGAACACGATGCCTTTGCCAAGCGGCAAGACACCTCGAACCAATTGGCGCAAAAACGCTTGGGGTTTCAAACTGGGGTGAGGCGCGAGCGCTCGTTCAGACGCCCGCGTCGGCGACGATTCGATTACATCGCCAAACGGGCGCTCCGCTGAGATTCGCCTGAATCCACCGGTGCCCCATTTTCGAAGATTATCCTGAACGCGACCATCGAGCGGCTTGCGATAAACAATCCACGGTTCCCACATTGAACGTGGCATCACACTAACGTCGGAAAACTCAACATGTGCGTGTTTCGGCCGGTCGCCCCCCCGCATGGTCATCACTAACCTTACGATCTCGCCGCGACGCTCAAGTCCGGCCTTGGAAAGGGCGCCCGACACCAGATACGAGAGGAGCGGGTTGCTTGCGACAATTACATTGGCACCGGGCACCAGAACCCCGAGCAAGCGTCTGGCCCATGCAGTAAAAAACTGCTCAAGCGCGTCGAGGTCCGTCCGCTTGAGGACTGTAAATCGAGGCAGGGGTGACCTTTGAGAACCGTCGAAGGATGGCGGGATTCTCCAGATTCCACCTCGACCCGCGCGTAACTTCCTTTGCTCGGTCTCCGTGTACTCAACCAGGCCATACGGCGGATCGGTCACGACGGCATGCAGCGAGTTCGCTGGCTGCTTTTCCAACCACGAAAGGCAGTCCGCGCGGACAAGTTTGGCATTTCCATGAACGTATGAACGCTCAGGAGTCTGCCTCTCTGCGGGCTTTGGTTGATAAAGAAACTCCTTGAGCACATATTGTGCGCGATCCATGCGCGCAAAAACCTCCGGTGTATTGAGCTGCAAGTAAGATCTCACAGAAGACGCCGGAACGTGGCCAATCAGAGCGGTTACCTGATGCGTGATCTCAGAAACCCTTGCTCCACGCGGGTTCGCCGCGAGCACCGACACGATCGCATCCCGTACTTCACCTGGTCGTCTTCTCATTACGCTCTCACGTTTGCGGTTAACAATTTCATGTTAACGCGTGTGACGTCTGGACGTCAATGTGTTTTTGGATGACTACGTGTTGGCCTGCTACCGCTATATCGAAATGAACCCGGTACGCGCGGCGATGGTCAGTCGGCCACAGGACTACCGCTGGTCGAGTTATCATGTCAATGCGCAGGGCAACGCGGATTCGCTGATACTCCGGCAGGCCGCGGCGCAAGCAGGGCGGTACGGATGCACAGCGGAATTTGTCATGAACCAAGAGAGAAACCGTGGTCTGTCCCTCATGGTGCTCTCGACCGCGCTTCGTAAGTGCTTCAGAGGGAGGCAAAGTGAGTTTCGTTGAACAGTCGAGCAAAGCGCAGGATCGCACACTCGCGGTCTGGTTTAGCGCCATCGAGCAAGGGACGATCAAGCTTCCGCGCTTTCAGCGTATGGAGGCATGGGACCGATCCCGCATTGCGAGCTTGCTGACCACAATCATCCAGAATCTTCCAGTCGGCATTACCTTGGTGTTGGAGGTGGCAGGCCAGGAAAAGTTTGTCTCCCGGTATATCAACACTTCGCAGCCCAAATCGTCGGCACCCGTTACCCAGCATCTCCTCGACGGTCAGCAGCGCTTGACGGCGTTCTGGCGCGCTATGTACAACAACTACGAGGATGAGACGTACTTTCTATACGTTCCGGAGTTTGATGAAACCGACGACAGCTTCGGCGACGATGATATTAGAGTGTATTGTCAGCCGCGCTGGGAACGCAAGGATGGGCGCCGTTACCCGGTTTGGGCCGACGATCCGGAGGACTCGCTCAAGCGTGGATTAATCCCCATCTCCTTATTGCGTCCCGGAGATGTGGCGAAGGAAGTAGATGCATGGATATTGTCGGCCACCAAGAGCTTTGAGCCCAGTGATGATGCTCCGGACGCGCTCAAGAAATATAAGGAATACTCGGCGGTCAAGGAACGGTTGAAAGAAAGGATTATCAGTGTTCGCGAGCGGGTGGCGCACTTCAATCTTCCGTATTTGTCTTTACCCTTCACGACCCCCAAGCATATCGCCCTTCAGGTATTCATCAACATGAATACCAACAGTAAGCCACTTTCGATTTACGATATCATCGTGGCGGAAGGGGAAGGCGCTGTGGATCAGTCCCTGCACAGCCTTCAAGGGAAACTAAACGATTTACATCCGGAAATCGGGCGATACCAGGACCTACGGGTCGTACAGTCGGGCGGCTCGCCCGCACCTTCGCTCCACCTGAGGGTATGAAATGTATCGCTGCTCGTGTGGCGGCAATCATCAGTCGTCGTAGGGATGACGGCCAACCTCAGTTTCAAGGCCTTGTTCGTTGCGACTGCTGGGAGGTGGTGGTGCCCGATCTGGTGTTTGCACCAAGACCTTGATAATCGCAAGTCTCTGCTGCGCTAATGTCATCTGTCATTCGTCACGCCCTTTCGTGATTGTGGTAGATTTGAACCGTTTTGATTCCAGCTATCTTCATTCCTCGAGGAGATCCCATGGTCAAACTGGAGTTCCACGATCCATCCGGCACGCTCAAGGTGACGCAGCCGCACGCGCCGCGGCTCGCCTCCCTCGCGGGCAAGCGCATCGGCTTTGTCAGCAACGAGCAATGGCAGGCCTACCGCATGCTGCCGTTGCTCAAGGAAATGCTCGAGGAAGATTTCCCCGGCATCGAGGTGCTGCCGCCCGATGCCTATCCTCAGGGCAATGCCTTGATCGGCACGGAGGAAACCGCGGCGCTGGTGAAGAAAAGCGCGGTCGACGCCGTCATCGTCGGCAACGCGGCTTGAGGGGCGTGCGCCACAGCATGCGGCCGTGCAGCCGCCAGGATAGAAACGCTGGGCATCCCGACCGTCACGCTGACGCGGACGGATTTCGTCGGGGTCATGAAGAACGCCGTGTCGGGGATCGGGCTCGCGCCGGACGCCGCGATGGTCACGTTCCCCATCGACATGTTCCTGCCGGGGAGCGATATCAGCGCGCTGAAGGTGCGCAAGCGCGAGTTCTATGACGGCCTCACGCACTGGAAGTCGGATTTCGCGCAAGCTGCGCCGGGTGTAAGCCCGATGCTTGCCGTCGAAGGCGCGACCTACGAAGAGGCGCTCTTCAAAGCCAACAATTTGATGCTCACCAACTTGTGGGGCGATGGCTTGCCGGTATGGCCCGCGACGCGCGAGCGCGTGGAATGGATCCTCCGTGGCACCGCACTGCCTCGCACCCACTCGTTCGGCAAATTTCCGCCGCGCGGCGGCATCACGACGACCGAGACTTGCGCAATTGCCCTCGCGATGGCGGGCGGCAGGCCCGAATACCTGCCCGTCCTCATCGCTGCGGTCGAGGCGTGCCTCGATGCGAGGTCCAATTTCGACCAATTGCAGGCGACTTCCGGTGCTCCCTTTCCGGTCGTCATCGTCAACGGACCGATCGGCAGGCAGATCCGGCTTAATTCCGGCTTTGGCTGCCTCGGACCCGATCCGCAGCAGCCCGCAGGCGCGAGCATCGGACGCGCGCTGCGCATGCTGCAGCAGAACGTCGGCGGCGCGCTGCCGGGTATCGGTACGATGGCGATCTGGGGCGCTATGCGCTACACGAACGTCGTCTTTGCGGAAGACGAAGAAGGGTTGCCCGAAGGCTGGCAGCCTCACGCCACCGAACGCCATGGCTACCAACCGGGCACGAACTCGGTCTCGCTCATTTTCGCGAGCGGAGTCACGAATGTCCGGCGGCGCAGCGCCAAGAAAGAGACCCCGGAAGAAGACGTGCTTCAGGGTCTGCACCGCATGGCGGACTACATGCGCACGCCCAATCTCGGCGGCCTCATGGGCTACGAGCAGGGGACGCCCGGCGTCATGATCGTACCGCGCGTTGTCGCGCATATGATGGCAGAGCAAGGCTGGACGAAAGCCAGGCTACGCGAATTTCTCTGGGAGCACTCAAAGATTCCATTGGAGCACTTGCGGCGCGGCGGCGCTTTTTCGTGGTTCGAAATCGATTCCAATCCGATCACGCGGGTAAGCATCAAGCACGATCCCTGGCCTATCACGTTGAAGCCCGAGAACATCGTGTTCATCATAGCGGGCGGTTCGCATCCGACACACGCCTATTGGCTGCAAGCTACCGGTCCGCAAGTGCTGGGACGCGTCATCCGCGTGCCGGAAACGTTCGACCGGCTGCTGGCCGATGCCGACCGGGAGCTCGGCTGCGGGTCGGATGCCTGCAGGATCTGATGGACGCCGGGCGTACACGCCGGGCACGGCGCCTGATCGCAGCTAAACGGAGATAAACATGACATTTGCACAAAACCTGATGGCGCTAACGCTCGCCGGCGCGGCCGCCGTGGCGGGCGCGCAGAACTGGTCGCCCCAGAAGAACGTCGAATTCGTGGTCCCGAATCCGCCGGGCGGCAGCAACGACAAGACCGCGCGCACCGTCGAACGTATCTGGACGATGAACAAGATCCTGCCGTCCACACTCACCGTGGTGAACAAGGCGGGCGGGGGCGGCAGCATAGCCTACACCTACGTGCAGCAGCACGCCGGGGACCCGCACTACCTGGTCGTCGCCGGGCCGGCGCTGCTCACCAACCACATCACCGGGGCGAGCAAGCTGCATCATACCGATCTCACGCCGGTTGCCTCGCTGTTCAACGACTACACTGTGTTCGCAGTCAGCGCGGACTCGCCCATCAAGACCGGCAAGGATCTCGTCGCGCGGCTGCGCCAGGATTCGAAGTCGGTCACCATAGGATTCTCCCCCTTGCTGGGCAGCCATAACCATATCGCCGCCGGCCTGCTGATGAAAACGATCGGCGGCAACGCGCGCGATCTGAAGGTCGTCGCCTACAAGGGCTCGGCCGACGCGATCCCGAATCTGATGGGCGGCCACATCGACCTCGTCACCACGGCCGCCGGCAACGTCGCGGGTCACGTGGCTGCCGGCAGGCTGCGCGTGGTTGCGATCACAGCGGACCGGCGCATGACGGGCCCACTCGCCGCTGTCCCGACGTGGAAGGAGCAGGGTGTGAGCCACGTGTTCGGCGCCTGGCGTGCCATCTTCGCCCCCAAAGGGCTGACGGCCCAGCACACGGCTTACTGGGAAGGCGCGCTGCGCAAAGCGACCGAAGCGCCGGAATGGAAGGACGACCTGGAGAAGAACGTCTGGGCCGATGCGTTCCTCGCCGGCGCGGCGTTCAAGAAAGATCTCGATCAGGACTATGCGGAAATGAAGGCCGTGCTGGGCGATATCGGCCTCGCGAAATAGACAAGGCGACTGCGGTGATGCGGTGCTGAAACGGCAACCACCCCGCCCACTTCGTGGGCACCCCTCCTTGACAAGGACGGGGAGTTCGACCACCCCGCCCACTTCGTGGGCACCCCTCCTTGACAAGGACGGGGAGTTCGACCACCCCGCCACCATAGGCGGCACCCCTCCTTGATAAGGGAGGGGAGAAAACTCATGTCCCCTCCTCTCACGAGGGTGAGTCCGGGGTTTCGAAGGACACGCCTGCGCGTGTCCGAGCCGGCGAACGCCAGACACGCTGCATCGTGTCGGGCCGGGCGGGGTGTCAGCGAAGCTGACGGGGTGGTGTGGGAGTTCATGAGCCCGATTCGCGGCGCAAATGGATTGCCATCTATTATGCAAGACTCAACAGGAGGACCCATGAACAAGAAACACCTGGCTGCACGAGCGCTGGCGCTGTGCGCGACGCTGCTGCCTGCACATGAGTTGCTGGCCCAAACCTACCCCAGCAAGCCGGTGCGTTTGATCGTGCCCTACGCGGCAGGAGGGCCGGTCGACACCGTTGCGCGCCTCACCGCGCAAAAGCTCGCGGGCAAATGGGGTCAGCAAGTCGTCGTCGAAAACCGTGGGGGCAGCGGCGGCGCGATCGGGACGCAGGCTGTCGTCAAGGCGGCGCCCGACGGCTACACCCTGCTCTTCGGCAACAGCGGTCCGCTGACCGTCTACCCCCATCTGCGCAAGACGCTGCTCTACGATTACGAGCGCGATCTCGTGCCGGCCTCGTTCATGGTCAAATCCTGCATGGTGCTGGTCGCCCATCCCGCTCTGCCGACCAGAACGGTCCAGGATCTCGTGCGGCTGGCGAAGCAGCAGCCGGGGACGCTGAGTTACGCGAGTTCCGGCGTCGGCGGTTTGCAGCACCTCGGCATGGTGCTGCTGGAGTCCCGCGCGGGCATCAAGCTTGTTCATGTGCCGTACAAGGGCGCCGCGCCGGCCCTGCTGGATCTCATCAGCGGCCAGGTGCAAGTGCAGTTCAACAACGTGGTGGGCTCACTGGGCCACGTGCAGTCGGGGAAACTGCGCGCGCTCGGCGTATCGACGGCCACGCCCTCCTCGGTGCTGCCGAACGTGCCGCCCGTAGCAAAGGCCTATCCCGGGTTCGATGTCGCGAGCTGGATGGGCATGTATGGCCCGGCCGGCACGCCAAAGCAGATCGTCGATCAACTGACCGCTGATGTGGCCTGGGCGCTGAAGCAGCCTGACACGACGCAGCGTCTGACGGAGGTCGGCGCCGAAGTCGTGGCCGGCGGCCCGGCCGAGCTAAGCGCATATACCCGAAATGAAAGCGAGCTTTTCGGCAAGCTCATTGCCGCCGCCGGCATTCCCAAGGAGTGATGCGTGATGTCGTAATCATCGGCGCCGGCGCCGCCGGACTGGCTGCTGCCGCGGAACTCGCGCGGTGCGGACAGTCGGTCCTCGTGCTTGAAGCGCGCGACCGCATCGGGGGGCGCGTCTGGACGCGGCACGAGCCCGGGCTGCCGGTTCCCGTCGAGCTCGGCGCTGAGTTCATCCACGGCCGTCCCGCCGCGACGTTTTCCTTGCTGCGGAAGGCCGGCGTCACGGCCGTCGATGCGCCGATCGTTCGCTTGACCGTGCAGCGCGGAAAGCTCCGGCCGAGGGAAGACGGCGTCTTCGCGGAGGTCCGGGGCGTCCTGCGGCGGCACGCGGACGCGCTCCAGAAGAAGGACGTTTCCTTCGCAACGTTTCTCGCTCGCGGGCGGCACGGGCTGTCCGAAGAGGCGCGTGCTTTCGCCCGGATGCGGGCACAAGGTTACGAAGCGGCCGATCCGGCGCGCGTGAGCGCCCGGGCGATCGCCGAGCAATGGGCCGGTGAAGGCGCGGATGAATCCGGGCCCTCCCGACCGCGCGGCGGCTATGGCGCGCTGCTGGCATCGCTCGCCGCTTCGCTTGACGGCCGCAGCGCCCGGCTGCAGTTGCAGACCATCGTTCGCACGGTGCGATGGCAGCGTGGATCGGTGGAGGTCGAGGGCACTTCTCGCGGCGCGCCCTTCCGCGCGTCGGCGTCCCGCGCCATCATCACATTGCCGCTCGGCGTGCTACAGGCCCGGTCGGCGGCGCCGGGCGCGGTGCGCTTCATTCCGGCGCTGCAGGAAAAAGAGCGGGCGCTGAAGCGGCTCGCTTCCGGTCCGGCACACAAAGTCGCCCTGCGGTTTCGCAGCGCCTTCTGGGAAACGCTGGACGACGCGCGCTACCAGGACATCTCTTTCTTTCATACGCCCCGGGCGGCGTTCCCGACCTTCTGGACGGCGCTGCCGGCGCGGGCGCCGCTGCTGATCGCGTGGGCGGGCGGTCCGAGAGCGGCCCGTTTGACGGGTACCGGAACATCGGACATCATCCGGAAAGCTGTGACGAGCCTGAAATCCGTCTTCGGCAAGCGGGCGGACATCGATGCCCAATTCGAAACGGCGTGGTTCCACGACTGGCAGCAGGATCCGTTCGCGCGCGGAGCTTACAGTTACGTGACGGTCGGCGGGGGCGGCGCGCGGCAGGCGCTTGCAGCGCCTCTGCGAAACACGCTCTTCTTCGGCGGCGAAGCGACGGACTTCGAGGGCGAGTACGGCACCGTCGCGGGCGCGCTGCAGAGCGGGATCCGCGCCGCGCGGGAAGTGCTAGGAGTTTGTCGGACTTAGCCCCGACAAACTCCTAATGCAAAACCGGCGCTAGAGTACAATCACGCAAGGGAGAGGTAAAAAATGGGAAACCGACAGCATATCGAACATCAGACAAACCGGAAAAATGAAACGCAACGCGCGCCAGGAGCGGCATTCGCATGCGCAGCGGCTGCCGCATGCTGTCTGCACTTGGGGATCGTGTCAGCGAGCGAACCCGCGGCGACTTACCCCAGCAAGCCCGTGCGGCTCATCGTTGCCCAGGGGACGGGCAGTTCGGTGGACACCTTGGGCCGGATACTCGCGGCGCGGCTTACGGACGAGTGGAGCAAGCAGGTGATCGTAGACAATCGCGGCGGCGCCGGCGGTACCATCGGCGCCGAAATCGCCTCGCGCGCAGCCCCCGACGGCTACACGCTGCTCGTCTCATCGACCGCGATGCAAGTGGTTTCGCCGCAGGTCTACAAAAACCTCACCTATCATCCGACCAGGGACTTTGCGCAGCTCACGCTGACCGCGCTGACTCAAAACGTTCTGGTCGTGAACCCGAACATGCCGTTCCACAGCGTCAAGGAGTTGATCGCCTACGCCAAGGCCAACCCGGGCAAGCTCAACATGGCGAATGCCGGCTCCGGCTTCCAGAGTCATCTCGCGGGCGTGCTGTTCACGCACATGGCCGGCATCGATCTGCACCATATCCCCTATAAAGGCGGTACGTCGGTAACCAATGTGGCTGCAGGCGAGTCTCACCTCACGATCGTGCCGGGACCATCGGTCATGGGCCAGATCCGCGCGGGTCGCGTGCGGCCGATCGGGGTCGGGGGAGAGAAACGCTCGCCGCTGCTGCCCGATGTCCCGACCATCGCCGAATCGGGCGTGCCGGGCTTCGTCTCGACGGGCTGGACGGGCATGATGGCGCCCAAGGGCATTTCGAAACCGCTTTTCGACAAGATCTACTCGTCCCTGATCAAGGTCATGAACAATCCGACGACGCGCGAAATGTTCGAGCGCCAGGGCGCGGAGCCGATGACGAGCACGCCGGAGGAGATGTTGCGGTTCATCAATGCGGAGTACGGGCGCTTCAGCCAGGCGATCAAGCTCGCCGGACTCACGATCCAGTGATTCGTGAGAGCGTCAGATCGGGAGGTCGGGAGGTCGGGAGGTCGGGAGAGCGGAAATCGAGCAAGTGTTTTACTTCGCCCTCGCGCGCTCCCGCCCTGACGCTCTCCCGCTCTCCCGCTCTCCCGCTCTCCCGCTCTCACGGCTTTTGACCGTCAGAGCGCTTCCGGATTGACCACGTATTCGCGGTTCGGCGCGCCGTCCAGCACGCTCAGCAGATTGCGTGTGACGGTCAGTGCCGCGCGATCGAGCGATTCGCGCGAGTTGCCGGCCATGTGCGGCGCGACGATGACGTTCGGCAGCGTGAACAGCGGGTTGTCGGTAAGCGGGGGCTCCCGATCGAAGACGTCGATTCCCGCGCCGGCGAGCTTGCCCGCGGCGAGCGCGGCGTAAAGCGCGGCTTCGTCGACCAGACCGCCGCGCGCGGTGTTGATGAACCGGGCTGAGGGCTTCATGCGCGCAAGCCGTGCGGCATCGAACATGCCCGCGGTCTCGGGCGTCTTGGGGCAGTGAATGGTGACGAAATCGGCGCGAGGCAGCGCGGCGTCGAGATCCGCAACCGGTTCGCACCCTGCCAAGCGTATCGCTTCCGCCGAAACATATGGATCGTACACCTCAACTCTCATCTCCATCGCAAGACAGCGTTTGGCGATACGCGTTCCGATGCGGCCGAAGCCGACGATCAGCACGGTCTTGCCGAGCAGTTCGGTGGTAGGCGCGGCGTAGCGCTCGGACCAGCGGCCTTGCCGTACCAGGGCATCCATGGCCGCGCCGCGCTTGCACAGTGTAAGCATCATGAACATCGCGTACTCGGCGACGGTGGGCGAATTGTCGGTTCCGCAGGTCATGAGCGGTATGCCGCGGCGGCTCAACGCCTGCACGTCCACCGCGTCGTAGCCCACGCCGATGCGGCCAACGGCGCGCAATCGGGGAGCGGCCTCGATATCGGCCGCGCGCAAAGGCGTGGACGTGAGCGCAACACCGTCGGCATCGCGGAGCAGCGCCCGAAATTCCGGCGTCGGAGCAGTGGGAGAGAACGCGATCGCCTCGACGTCGTCGCGGCTCTTCACAAAATCCCAACCGGTACGCGCCATCGTCTCCGGCAGCAGCAGTTTCTTCTTGATTGTCGTCATCGTTGCACCCGAGGTCAGTGGAATGGATCTTCGCCGTTACGATATTCACAAGTATACCAATCAGGCGCCAGCCCTCCTTCGGCGTTCGAGAATATAATCGCGGTATTCACGCCAAAACGGTGAACAGTGAGCGGTCAGCGGTGAGCAGCGAAGGGTGAAGGGACAATAAGGCGACGTCGGCCGCGCCGCGCGCTTGAAATACGGAATCCATGGGTGGAGGGCCGTCATGAAGCAGCTTTCGTGGTTCGCAGGGTTACTCGTAGCGCCGCTCTGTTACGCGGCGGCCGCAGCGGCCCAGACCCCTTCGACAGGCTCAGCGCAGGCTTACCCGATCCGGGCCATCAGGCTGGTGGTTGCCTCGTCGCCCGGCGGCACGAGCGATATTCTTGGACGCCTCATGGCCCAGAAACTCGGCGAGGCGCTCGGCCAGCAGGTGGTGGTCGATAATCGGGCCGGCGCGAGCGGTGTTATCGGCGCCGACCTTGTCGCAAAGTCCGCGCCGGACGGCTACACGCTGCTGATAACACAGAACTCGCTCGCGATCAACCCGAGCATGATCAGCAAGCTGCCATACGATGCGCTGCGCGATTTCGCGCCGATTTCAAGAATCGCCATGAACCCGAACGTATTGACGGTGCACCCGTCGGTGCCGGCGAAATCGGTAAAGGAGTTGATCGCGCTCGCCAAAGCGAAGCCGGGCAGTCTCGTTATCGGTTCGCCGGGCATGGGGACCCTGCCGCACGTGGCGGCGGAACTGTTCAAGTTCATGGCCGGGGTCGACATGTTGCAGGTGATCTTCAAGGGTGCCGGCCAGGGCATAGTCAGCTTGCTTTCCGGCGAAATCGCGCTGATGTTCCCCGCCCCCCCAACCGCAATGCCGTATATCAAATCCGGCAGGTTGCGCCCGCTGGGCGTCACGACCACCACCCGCATCCAGGCGCTGCCCGATGTTCCCAGCATTGCGGAAGCGGGATTGCCGGGTTACGAATCCACGCAGTGGTTCGGGCTGCTGGCGGCAGCGGGGACGCCGCGCCCTGTCATCGACCGCCTGTATCAGGAAATCTCCAGCGTTTTGCGCGCGCCGGGAATGAAGGAACGCCTGACCACCCAGGGCATGGAGATGGCTGGCAGCACGCCGGAAGAATTCGCGAGCCTCATCAAATCGGAAACGGAGAAATGGGCCAAGGTGCTCAAAGCTGCGGGGATCAAGGCTGAGTGAAGCCCGGGTGACGACCGCATCCTTCATGTGTCGGGTTGCGCGTCGTTCTTCAGCGAATCGCTTTATGCACGAGGCACCAATATGAAGTCATACTGGATCAAAGCCGAAGGCGGCAAGACCGTCGTTGAACTCCGCGACGTGCCCATCCCGGAGCCCGCTGCGGGCGAGCTCATCGTGCGCATGCGCGCCTCCTCGCTCAACCGCGGCGAACTGCTCGCGGCCATCGGCCTGCACAGCGCCGACGAGCCGCGGCTGCTGGGCAGCGACGTGTCGGGCGAAGTGCACGCCGTCGGCGCGGGCGTCACCGGGTTCAAGCCGGGCGACCGCATCATGGGCCGCGGCCGCGGCGCCTGTTCCGAATACGCGCGCCTGCCGCTGCACCAGGCGGTGCTGATGCCGGAGCGCCTGACGTGGGAGCAGGCGGCGGCGCTGCCGGTCGTGTACATCACGGCGTACGAAATCCTCTACCCCTACGGCAGATTGAAGGCCGGCGAGTCGCTGCTCGTGGTCGGGGCATCCTCCGGCGTGGGTGTTGCATGCGTGCAGCTCGGCAAGCTGATCGGCGCGCGCGTGATCGGCACCTCCGGGTCGGCGGAGAAGCTCGCGAAGCTCAAGGCGATCGGGCTCGACGCGGGCATCCAGGCGCGCGGCGGCGGATTCGCGGCGCAGGTGCTGGAAGCGGCCGGCGGTAAGGGCGCGAACCTCGCCGTCAATCTCGTCGGCGGCACCGCGTTTCCCGAATGCGTGCGCGCGCTCGCTAACCAGGGCCGCGTCGCGATCGTCGGCTACCTCGACCGTACGCTGAAAAGCGAGTTCGACCTCGAAGCGGTCCACGGCAAGCGCCTGCAGATCTTCGGCGTCTCGAATGCGCATCTCACTGCCGGGGAGCGCGCCGAGGCCTGGCGCGGTTTCGTGCGCGAAGTGCTGCCCGCATGCGCCGACGGGCGCATCGCGCCGGTGATCGACAAGGTGTTTGCGTTCGACGAACTGCCGGCGGCCAAGGCTTACGTGGATTCCAACGCACAGCTTGGCAAGGTCGTGGTGCGGATCAACTAGCGAGGCGCGGGACCGCGCTGGAATCATTCGCGGCCCGGCCCCAATGGCACTACCTTAAGCCGAAATGTGCGCACGATCACGGCTCAGAAGGTGTGTCGTTCCCGTGAAGACGGGAACCCATACGGCGGCTCCACATGTTCAATCGTAAATTGGATTCCCGATGCCTCGGGAATGACAACCTAAATTCTTGCATGGGCATGACACGGGTTGTTGGCTCATCATTCGGCTTAGTTCGTTCAACTTGCCTTAAGGTGGTGCCATTGCAGTCTGAGGGCGTAAGGGCGAAAGACAATCCTCCCTCTCCCGATCTCTCGACCTCACGATCTCCCGGTCTTTCGACCTCACGATCTCCCGCTCTCCCGACCTCGCGGTTCTTGCGAGTCATTGCGGCTTGTACACCACCGGCGCCAGCGTCTTCTGGTCGATCATGACGTCGATCACCGCCGGCTTGCCGCTCGCGAACGCGCGCTTAAGCGCGCCTTCGAGCTCGCCCGGTTTCCGCACCTGTTCGCCGTGAGCCCCGAATACGCGCGCCAGGGCGCCGAAGTCGGGGTTCTGGTAATCCACCGCATACAGGCGCCCGCCGTAATGTTCCTGCTGGAACGCGCGCTCGTTGCCGAGCCCCTGGTCGTTGAACACGACGCACACCACCGGAATGTTCTCGCGCACCGCGGTCTCGAGCTCGCCGAGATTGCACATCGCGCCCATGTCGCCGGTTGCGCACAGCACCGCGCGGCCGGGCCGGGCGAGCTTCGCGCCGAGCGCCATCGGGAGCGAGCCGCCGACCGAACCCCAGTCGTCGATGAAGATGAAGGTGCCCGGCTCGTAGCTCTTGAAGTAGCTGCGCACATGCTTGCCGCCGTTGCCCGCGTCGATGACGAGGAGCCCGTCGCGCGGCAGCACCTTGCGGATCGTGTGGGCGACGAATTGCGACTGTATCGGCTCGGCGTCGTGTCGCACCGCGGCCTCGAGCTCGGCCTCCCACTCGGCGCGCGCTTTCGCCGCATCGACCCACGAGCAGCGCAACCCGGCCTTCGCGGCGCGCTCGCTCAATCCCGCAATGAAGCTCGCCGTCGAGCCGGTCACGCCGAGCGCCACCGGAAACACGATGCCGATCTGTCCGGGGGCCGTGCTGTGATGGATCAACTTCGCGTGTTCGCTGAAGATCCCGTACTTGTACATGGTCGAGAACACATCGAAATGCGCGCCGATCGCGATGATGGCATCGGCCTTGGGCACGACGCGGTTGGCACTCCCCCAACCGTTGCGGCCCAGCGGCCCGAGCGCCTGCGGGTGGGTCGCCGGGAAAGCGTCGGCCGAATACTGGAGCGCCGCGACCGGGATACCCGTGCGCTCGGCAAGCGCCGCCATCGCGCCGGTCGCCGCCTCGTTCAGCACCCCGCGCCCCACCACGAAAACCGGGCGCTCGGCGCGCGAGACCAGCGCAAACGCCTTGTCGAGCTGTGCGCTGTCGCATGAGGGCAGCACCGTGTTGCGGTAGGCGGCCGGCTCGATCGGCTCGGGCGCGGTCTGCTCCAGCAGGATCTCGCTCGAGGCCTCGATATGCGTCGGCCCCTGCGGCTCGGTGAGCGCCACGCGGAACGCCTTGCGCACCGACTCCTGCACTTTCTGCACATTCGGAATGCTGTAGGCCCACTTGGTGATCGGGCGCAGGAACGGGACCTGGTCCATGTCCTGGCTCGCATCGCGCTCGCGCATCGCGCTCTCCTGCACGCCGCACACGCTGATCACCGGCACGAACCCGCGATACGCGGCGCCGATGCCGGTGGCGAGGTTCGTGACGCCGGGTCCTTCGGTTGCCGTAACCAGCGCCGGGCGCCCGGAAGCGCGTGCGTATCCATGAGCCATGAACGCCGCGCCCTGCTCGTGGCGCGTCAAGATGAAACGGATCTGCGGCGTGTCGCGCAGCGCATCGATGATCGCGAGGTTCTGCGTGCCGGGGATACCGAAGACGTGGTCCACGCCTTCCCGGAGCAAAGCGTCGACCAGCGCGCGTGCGCCGGTTATCGTCTTGACCCTCTTGTGTTCGCTGGTGTCCATGGCAACGCTACTCCTTTGAAGAATGGGAAAACTTCCGGCTGGGTGTCGTTAAGCGTATTCTGTGCTGATGGCGTGACGGGTTGATCTATAGTGAATGAGGAGGAGGTAACATGCAACGACTCACACTGGCGTTGAGGGTAATACGACACTTGTTATGGATCGTGCTTGGCGGAGCCGCAGTCGCCGCTCACGCCGCCCAGAGCCCGTTCCCGGTCCGGCCGGTCCGGCTCATCGTCCCCAATGTGCCGGGCGGAGCGACCGACATCATCGCCCGCCAACTGCAAATGAAAATAAGCGAACTGTGGGGGCAGCCGGTTATCGTGGACAACCGGGCGGGCGCTTCGGGGGGCATCGCGTTCGCGCTGGCAGCGAAGGCACCCCCGGACGGTTATACGCTGCTGGTGAGCAGCGTATCCATCACGGTCGTTGAAACGACGCTGGCCAAGACTTTGGGCTCCAAGCCTTCCCGCGACTTGACGGGAGTCACCAGCACGATCGAACTGCCCCACCTTTTCATCGTGAACCCCGCCGTCCCAGCCACCAGCGTGAAGGGGCTCGTGGACTACGTCAAAAAGACGGGAGCCCGCCTGAACTATGCCACCTCCGCCGTGGGAACATATACTCAACTTGACGCAATAAGGTTCCTGAAGGCCGCAGGCATCGAGATGACAGTGGTGCCCTATAAAGGCGGGGCGGGACAGTTTATTCCGGCGGTCATCGGCAACGAGGCGCAGGTCACGATGGTCAACATGGCTTCCTCCGTCCCGCATGTCCGCGCCGGAAGAATGAAAGCCCTCGCGACTACATGGCCTACCCGCCGGCCCGAACTGCCGGAGGTGCCGACGATGACGGAATCGGGTTTCCCGGGTATCGGGACCAACCAGTGGAACGGCGTGTTCGCTCCGGTCAATGTTCCGAAGCCGTTGCTCAACCGCATTCACGCGGACATCGTGAAGGTGATGGACACAACCGCCATGAAGGAACAACTGGCCAAGCAGTTCATGTCGGTCGTTCTGAGCAAGACGCCCGCCGAATTCACGGCGTTCCTCCGCCAGGAAGTGCAGAAGTGGCGACAAGTGGTCATCGAAAACAACATCGCGGTGGAGTGAGTGCAGAGCGCCGAAACTGCCCCACATCCAATCGGGCAAGGTGCGCCCTTTGGCCGTCACCTCGCCGCAGCCGAGCCCGAGATTGCCGGGCGCGCCGACGTTTGCGGAGGCCGGTGTCCCGCTCGAGGTCGTGGCCTGGTACGCGATCTTCGCGCCCGCGGCCGTGGCGAAGGCGAACTGAGCGCGGGTAAGCGGCGGACATCGAACGACAACGCGTCAGGGAGCAAGCCGCATGGCTGATGGGAGGCACAACTACCGGTTTCTGCTCATCCAGCCGTTTCATTTGCCGCCGACGTCCCGGTATCTCCTGCGTGAGGTCGAGGGGACCAAGGACGCTCGAATGGTCAATTACAAGGACGTCGCGCACCTGCTCGAGGATGTCGAGTGGGACCTCGACCCCGGGCCGCTTGCGCCCTATGGAGACTGGCCGGTGGAAACGCGGGAGGAATTCTGCCTGGTCGCCGCGGGACGCCTGCCGATCGTGCGCAAGGCCTGCCGCAGCGGCAACTACAACGCGATCGTCCTGCTCGGCGGCGGAGAACCGGGATTTCTGGAGTCGCGGGAGATCGCGCGGCCGTACGGCATTCCGGTCACCGCCTGCGCCTTCTCCCAGATGCACGTCGCGGCGATGCTCGGCAACAAGTTCAGCGTGATCGACCTCGCCGAGAACCACAACATGTACTACTACAACCTCGTGGTCCAGCACCGCTTCACCGAACGCTGCGCGTCGATCCGGAACATCAATTTTCCGCTGCCGCGCCCGCCCTATGCCGGCGAGCCTCACCCGCGCGAGGAGAAGGAAAAAGCCCTGCGCGGCGAGCGCTCCGGCATGCTGGAGGCGGCGGTGAGCGAAGCGGTCGCGGCGATCGAGGAGGACGGCGCCGAAGTCATCATCTTCGGCTGCTCCGCGAATTTCTGGATGCGGCCGTTCCTGCAGCAGCGGCTCGACGCTATGGGCTGGGAGGTTCCCGTGCTCGAGGGGTTCGGCTGCGCCATCACGCTGGCCAAGGCCATGGTCGATCTCGGCGTGGACGCGAGCGGGCTCACTTTCCCGACCGAGCGTCCGAAGAAGTGGCGCCGGAAGAAGGTGTTCTGACGCGGCCCGCGTAGAGATCTCCCTGGCCCTTGCGGGGTCGACCCCTGGCATGTTACTGCGGTTCTCGTTATATGAATCGGCGCACCCCGTGGGTAAAAGCCCCATTATTTGGCGACCAAACCGACGTCCTTTACCAACTTTGCCCACCGTTCGGTTTCGGACCCGACGAAGGCAGTAAACGCTTCCGGCGATTTGCTGATCACCACCTCCCCGCCGGCACTCGCCACGCCCCTTTTGACTTCTGCGCGCTCCAGCACCTTGACAGTCGCGCCGTACAACCTGTCCACGATTGTTCGAGGCGTGCCTCTCGGAAAAAACAGACCCTGCCATGTTCCGGTGGTCATGCTCGGAAAGCCTGACTCCGCCAAAGTTGGCACATCTGGAAACTCAGGGCGGCGCTGGGGTGCAATGACGCTCAGTATCCTGAGCCTGCCACCTTTCACGTATGGGAGCGAAGTCGAGAGTGTCGACAAATAAACCTGGACCTGGTTTGCGAGCAAGGCAATCGCCGCAGGTCCGCCGCCCTTGAAAGGAACATGAACCATCTTGATGTCTGCGGCACGCATGAAAAGCTCCATTTGCAGTTGGTTGAGGCTACCGGTTCCCGAGGATCCAAAATTGAGCTTGCCGGGATGCGCCTTTGCGTAGTTGATCAGTTGGGCCACGGAAGTCACTGGTACCGAGGGGTGAACAACGAGTGTGCCGGGTATGTCTGCAACCTGAGTTACCGCAATGAAGTCTCGCGTCGGCTTGAGATTGGAGCTGACGTAGAGGCTCGGATTAATCGACATAACCCCGGCGCTGCCAAATAGAAAGGTGTAGCCATCGGGATCAGCGCTTGCGGCGATTTGTGCCCCAATATTTCCATTCGCCCCGGCGCGATTGTCAACGACGATCTGTTGTCCCAGCTCTTCGTTCAGACCCGACAAGACGATGATGCGGCCGATAATGTCTGAAGCGCCGCCCGGCGAAAACGGCACGATCATGCGTAGCGGGCGCGTCGGATAATCGGCATTCGCTTGGGCCGCAGCTGCCCCGCCCGATCCCACTAAGATGCAGACAGAGAAAAACACGCTGCTACAGGCGGTACATTTCATAACTCAGCTCTTATTGCCCAAGAAACTCCTCAAGAGCCGTGGACGTAATTTCTGCAGGGCTCAATCGCTACCTGCTCTCAATATCTGGAACCGCTCGCACTCTGGACTGTGCAAAAAGAACGCTGCGGCATGCCTGGCCCATCAATGGGAACCAGCTCTACAGCTATCTTTGTAGGACCTCGGCATATCCCACTCGAGCCATTCACATAGCCCGCGGCCCATGATCCACTCCTTGTCCTCGTCGGTAAGCCATGGAATCTCTTCCGTGAACATCGTGAGCGCCTGACGGTAAGAACACTTTAGTCTGGAGAAATCCGTACCCCAGAACATGCGCCGTGGTCCGAACGCATCGTAGACACGACGTAGATAAGGATGGATGCGACGATAAGGATAGCTGTCGCTGGTGTATGCGGGCAGCGCACTTACCTTCACGACGACATTGGGTCGCCCCGCAAGCGTGAGCACTTTGTCGAAATCGCGGAACGCCTCATCATCCTGTTTGTCGGTGGGCAGCGCGAGATGGCATATCGCGAGTTTGAGCCCGGGGTAGCGCGCGGCAACGCGATCAATTAAATGTACGATTTCTTGGGGTACCAGCACCATTACAGGCACTCCAGCATTCTCGGCTTCCTGCCATAGCCAATCTACGTGTCCTTGTTCGAGCACATTGGCCCAATGGGGCGCTGTGAAACTACAACGCAGGCCGAGCATGCCCGATTGCTGACACCATGTACGTATTAAGTTACGCGCGCCCGGTGCTTGGAGCTGCAGCCGGCCCATTGCGGCAAAGCGATCCGGATACAGACGTGCAGCGTGTAGAACGAAATCATTGCGATCGCCATCCAGCCGCGGCGGCACCAGCACGGCCCGATGCACTCCCGCAGCATCCATTTCGTGCAGCAACTCTTCGGGTCCCAGCGGCACTGGTCTACGTGGTTTCTGCCCTTCCAGCCAGGGGCGCTCGGGCAGGTTGGGGCCCCAGATGTGCACCTGAGAATCGGCAACGAACATGCTTACGTCCCGTCCACTTCTGGCTCCATCATTACTTTGCCAGACCGGCGTCGACCAAGGCCTCCTTGAGCTGGTTATGGATGCCGGCCATCCGCTGCGGGCTCTGCTTGCTCCCGACATAATCCAGGACCGCGTAATTCTTTTGAATGTCGTTTTTCCATTCCGCGCTCTGCACCACCCGCTCAATTATGGAATCCCAGTATTCTGCCTGCGCCGAGGATAACCCCTTGGCGCCCAGCAGCAACCGCGTGTTGCTAAATACAACATCGAAACCCTGCTCCTTCCAGGTCGGGATGTCCGCCAAAGCGCCCTCTCCGCGCTTATCCGCGGTGATGCCAAGAATTCGCAGTCTGCCCTCTTGCGCGGCTCTCACCGCCGCCGCGGCCGACAGCGATGAGACGTCAATGTGGCCGCCCATCAAGGCGGTCTGGGCGTCAGCGTTCGCCTGGAACACAACGGTCTTGAGCTGCTTCACGTCAATGCCCATCGACTTCGCAAGCAAGGCGACATTTAAATGATTTGTTGCCCCGATTGCGGTTCCGACCGCAATGCTTAGAGAGCGAGGATCTGCCTTCAGCCTCTGCTGAATGTCGCGACCGGTCTTCAAAGGTGAGTCGGGCTGCACCACGAGCGTCATGTACTCGCTGAACAGGATCGCCAGCGGCGTATAGTCGGAGTAGGTGACCTTCGACCGTCCCAGAATGTGATTCGTCATCAGGCTCATCGTGGAAATCATCACATAGTGCGCGTCGGCTACGTGCTGATCCAGGTACCTTAGCGCCAGCGCCCCCCCTCCGCCGGGCTTATTTACCACGACCACGGGAACGTCCAAGATGCGGTTGTTCTGCAGAATTCTCTGCATGAGGCGGATGGTCCCGTCAATCGAGCCCCCGGGCGAAGTTGGAACAACGAATTCGACCGCTCGTTCAGGGCGCCAACCGCCCTGTTGCGCATGCGAGAGCGCAACAAATCCGCCCAGAAATACAGCTGTTGCCGCGCAAGCGGACCACGCGAAGCAACCGAGCACACGGACGCTATGCCAGCCAGGAAACGGGCCCACTTCATTCCTCCTTCGATTAAAGTGCCTGTGAAGGCCTACACCCCCCCATCATCGCTTTCGATGATGACAGGAACAGTTTATCAATCCTTGCAATACCCTTTCTCATTTTAATTTTTTTCTCTGCGAACCGCCTTGAGTCTGCTCTTCGTGGATGCGCCTCAGGGCATGCAACCCCTCGAAGACGACCCTGGATCCGCCCCCCGTAAAGCCGACTTCGAAGGCCTCAAGCAGCTGTTCGGTTGTTGCGCCGAACGCCATCGCCTTCTTGGTGTGAATGTAAACCTCCTCACTCCTTCCTTGAAAAGCCAGAATCAAGAGCATGGCCATCTCTCGTCGAACGGGGTCCAGGTAGCATTGCTTTACGTCGAAAATGCCCCAAGCGAGTCTTATATAGCCCTCGACAAAATCGGGATCGACTTTCGCAGCAAATGCCAGATCTTTCTGTATCTGCTCCCCCCCTTCCTCATTTCGGTAGTACGCGTCTATCATACGGATGAGCCTTTCTTCTCGCTTCTCCGACGGCTCTCCGGTATCCGAATTCTGGTTCTTCAACTTCGTACTTGGGGTAATCGGTCCAAGCTGAACCCACTTGCCAGTCCAGGTGGTGGCTTGACAGCCGGGCTTGATTCCTTCGTCCCACATGCGCTTGAGCGCCTTCATGCCATTCATGAGGACCGGGCCGCCTCCAACGATGTGGCCCGCCTCGTAGGCTTCAAGCATCTGCTCGTAGGTCGCGCCCATCATCACCCCTTTTTTGCCCTGGTGATAACAGCCGGGCCTGTCCCTGAAAGCGAGGAGGACGGAAATCATCATATTTCTCGTCATGTGGTCCAAGTGTCGGGGCTTGTCCGTGAAAAATCCCCAACCCATGCGCAAGCGGGTATCAAAGTAGTCGGGATCCAATTCAAAGCCAAAATGATTCACGCTGTAGTGCTTGGTGATCGAATCAGGATCCATGTTCCGGTCACGAACGTGCTTTTCGATCAGACGGGCAACCTTCTGAGCATGCGTTTCTTCAACCATGTTTTGTACTCCTCAGTTAACGTTTGTCGATTCATCCTTAATGACTCGCACGAGGACAATACGCCGTGCGCGGCAACCGGCACCCCTGCTGCCGCACCGTGAGCGCTCGTTGCGCCTTCCAGTTTGCACAACTTAAGTCCTCGCCTACAATAAGTCCATAATTACCTGTTGATAACATGCATTTACAGAATGAATAACGTTCTACCCGATTTGCGGCTCTTGAAATGCTTCGAGGTTCTCATGGCGGAGCGCAGCGTATCTGCTGCTGCAGCGAGACTGGAGCTGAGCCAACCCGCCATGAGCCACGCGCTGGGAAGGCTGCGACGTCTCTTTGACGACCCGCTGCTACTGAAGGGCCACGGTTTCATGATTCCCACGGGCAGAGCGCTCGAGCTGGAGGACCAGGTTCGCGCTTTACTTGCAAACGCAGAGCAGATTCTCACCAGGCCGGCAGCATTCGACCCGGCCACCGCACAGAAGCGGTTCGTCGTGATGGCTGCTGAAAATCTCGAGTGCCTGATTGCGCCGCGTTTAATGGAACGATTGCAGCGAGAGGCGCCAGGAATTGCGCTGAACTTCCGCTCCCCAGACCGCGGGCGTGCGCTGGGGTGGCTGGAGTCCGGGGAAATAGACTTCCGTATCGGCCAGTGGCCGAAGCCCGCGCAGACGTTGCGCTCGAAGCCGTTGTTCCGCGACTGCCTCGTCTGCATCGCCCGGAAGGAACATCCGGAGATCAGGGGCAAGATCTCGGTGGAGCAGTTTCTGAATACGCCGCACGTCCGGATCGACACGCCACGCGTCGGCGTTTCGATGCATAGCATCGACGAAGCAGTGTCGGCGCTACGGCGCGGGTTACGCGTATCCCTGCGCGTACATAGCACATACGCGATTTCTCACGTGGTCGAGCACACCGATCTCATCGCGTGCGTAACTGAGTGCCTGGCACGCAAGCTTGCAGACGACCATCCCCTGCAGATATTGCCCGTCCCGTTGCCCGTCCCACGCATACAGATCTCGCTTTACTGGCATGAACGTACGCAAAAACAGCCGGAGCACCGCTGGTTCAGGCAATTGCTCGCGGACAGTGTCAAGGGAATGCGGGGTTCCTGACGGGGGACTGAACTGTTCCGAAACAGCGGTCTGCGGGTGTCTGCACGAGGCCGCGACGCCCGGAGCGGCTGCTGATTCTCAAACGGCAGGTTAAGACTGATTGCAGGCTGGGTACGCCGTTCCGAGTACCGCGCGCCGCATAGAACCGTTAGTGGATATGGAAAGAAGGCTACGACCAGGAACACATTCCGCTCATCGCCAAGATGCCGGACGTGATCTCGGCGACGCGCCCCAAGCTCGACACGCTGCGCATCACGATGGGCGGCGAGATCAAGACCGTCGATTCGCAAGGCGCTCCTCGGTATGCCGGAATCTATGAACTCGAGAGCCCGGACGTGTTGACCAGCCCTGCATTCGCGAAGGCGAGTCCCACCAGGGACGGCCGACGCACGTACGGCCCTCTACGCGCAATCGTCACCACACCTTGCACAAGGGCGATTTGACGGGGCGCGCCAGCCGGCGCAGGCCGAGGAACATGGGTAGAGTAGAGAACAGGCTCGCGCCTGAGTGGCGTCCACGATATGGGTCTTGGCCTCGTTGAGGCTGAGGCCCAGTCGTTCCAGCACATGGCGCACCACTTTCAGCGGTTCCTCTACATCTTTTCGGCACATCACAACAAAGTCGTCCGCGTAGCGCACCAGGTGCGCTGACAGATGCCGTCCCTGCTACCCCGGGAGTCGATTGACGCTACTTCCGTTATTCCAGCGCCCATCCAACGGCCTTCCCCTTCTGACCACAGGGTCGGCTTCTCCAGTTTGTTTACGAGGCTACTCATGAGTTCACTTGCGTTACGGCCTGCTCTCTTGCCGTTTGAAAACTCACGACCCCGTGTTGCCACGACGCCGCTTCCTCAGCTACCGGGGCGTACGGACAACTCCCCAGACGGGACTTCAACCCGCTAGACTTACTGCTGTTACTGCGAACGGTCGGGTTCACGTTTCGGCGAGCGGCGCTGGAACGTGCGGCGCGGCCATCCAAACGAGGGAGACCTGTAACAGACCTGGACGGCTGGGAGCAGAATTCGTCGAAATTTGAACCTGGCCCCCTTTATGCTCCGCGTCACGGTGGTAGCATCGCTAAACTGCTTGGGCGCGCAATTTCTGCGTTGCGCCCGATCGGTGCCGGGCGGACTTCATCACGAATATTTCCTGGTGGATGCCCGCGCATGTTCAATTTCTGCGGAGCACAACCCATGGATCGCGGTATCTGGGCGATCTGGTACGAATTGCCGGAGGACGGCAGGTCGGAGTATCTGGACTGGTTTCACCAGGTTCACGTCGCTGAGAAACTGTCCCGGCCGGGCTACCTGTGGGCGGCGCACTACGAGTTGGGACACGGCGGCGAGCGCTTCCAGAAAGTGGTGGACGGGCTGGTACACACCGACGCGCCCGGGCTGGGACGCGGCAGGGGATTCCTGGCGTTGTTCGGCGGACTCACCGCCCATACCTTTCTGAACCCCAGCCCCGGCCAGCTCAGCGCGCGCCAGAGCCCCGAAACGCGGCGGATGACCGGGCTGCGACGGCAGGTGTATTCGTGCATCTTCGCCGAGGAGACGCGAGTGGACGGGCCCGAGGTCGCGAAGCGGGGTCCGGGTATCACGCCCGGCCCGGCGATCCAGATGGGCAACTTCAACGTCGACAGTCCCCAGAGCGAGGATGACGTGGGGGCGTGGTACGCGCAGCACCGGCTGCCGTTCATGGCCGCCATGCCCGGCTGCATCGGTGCGCGCAAGCTGCTCGCCACCGCCGGTTGGGGCAAGCATTCGATCCTGTACGAGTACGTCTCGCTGGAAGCCCGGCAGGAGCGCTTCGTTCCCCACGAGGAGCTGGCGCACGACACCAACAGCTGGACCTCGCGCGTGCTGCCCCGGCTCGTGCACGCGCCGTGCTCCCCGGCCGTCGGCCGGCGCATCTGGCCGCCCGTCCGGGACAGTTATTAATTTCGAAGAAAAGGGCTACGATAGTTGGAAGGAAGAAAACATGTTCACGCAATTCGCAAGCCTCGCGGCTCTCTCACTCGCCTTCGCCCTCGCTGCGCCCGGCTGGGTGGCCGCACAAACGGACAATTACCCCGCAAGAACCGTGCGGGTGGTGGCGCCCTTCCCGCCCGGCGGCAGCGTCGATACCGTCGCGCGGCTGGTCTCCGCCCGCCTGGCGGATAGCTTCGGGCAGCAATTTATCATCGACAATCGTAGCGGCGCCTCGGGCAACATCGGCACGGAAATTGTCGCCAATGCGCCGGGCGATGGCTACACGTTGCTCGTCAACACCATCCCGCTGGTGACGAACGCGTTTCTCTACAGCCGCGTGCCCTACGACGCGCTCAGGGACTTCGCGCCTGTGGCGCTGCTGACGAGCACCAACTCCGTACTCACCGTTCATCCCTCCATTCCGGCCACGACCGTGCGCGAACTGCTGCAGCTGGCAAGAACAAGAGGCGACTCACTGAACTACGGCACCGCGGGCGCCGGCACCAACCCGCACATTGCTGGAGAACTGTTCAACTACCTCGGCAAAGTCAACATCAACGCCGTGCACTTCAAGGGCGGCGGCCCGGCGATGATCGCAACGGTCTCGGGCGAAATCAGCATGGGCTTCTCCACACTCCCCGACACCTTGGGCTATCTCCGATCCGGAAGGCTGCGCGCGCTGGGCGTGACGAGCGCGCAGCGCGCGCCCCAGTTGCCCGATGTACCGACCATCGCGGAGGCCGGGCTGCCCGGCTATGAATTCACCACCTGGCAGGGAATGCTCGCGCCGAAGAACACGCCGCGGGCAATCGTCACCGTGCTGAACGAGCGCATCAAGAAGACGCTCACGACGCCTGAACAGATCAAACGCTTCAACAACGCCGGTCTTGAAGTCATCGCCAGTACGCCGGACGAATTTGCCGCCCATCTGAGGAAAGAGGTGGAAAAGTGGAGCAAGGTCATCAAGGAGCGCGGGATGAAAGCGGAGTGACGGCACCGCCGGAGTGGCTCGACTGGAATGAAAATAAATAAGGTCAATGTCACATTCACGTCAACGGCTAAAGCGTACTCCCGCGGAAAAGTTACCCTATTTATTCCGATTGATTCATGACCGAGGAGCGCGCGCGGGCTGGCACCGCGGGGCCGGCGGCGGATATTCGCTTACATTCGCGCCGAAACCACGAAATGGGCCGCGGTCATCAAGGATGCCAACGTGAAGGTGGAGTGAGCCGCGCGATTCGCGGCTTTCCGGACCCGCCATGACGGGCGAGTTCGCGGAGCGGCTTGCCGCCCGTTGCGCCGAAGCGAG
>C687J26845_10000252_pt1 | contig 36206 bp, 35 predicted proteins | sample RifCSPlowO2_12_FD_26845 | JGI IMG/M metagenome (IMG submission 26845)
GGCTTGATTCACAAGAACGAAGTGTTCAAGTTTTTGCGCAACGGCATCCGCGAGAAAGGCTTTATCAAAGAGCTGCGCGCCGACGGCAAAATCAGCCTGTCACTGCAGCCCGTAGGGCAGGATGCGGCCGATGCCTTGCATCAGAAAATCCTGCAGCTGCTGCAAGAGCAGGGTGGCGTACTGCCGGTCAACGACAAGAGCGAGCCGCAGCTTATCAGTGACATGTTTGGCGTCAGCAAAGGCAACTTCAAAAAGGCCATCGGTGCCTTGTACAAGCAGGGTCTGATTGTTATCCATGCCGACCGTATCGAGCAGGTCTAACAGGCCGCTGAAAAACTACTGCGCTAGGCTATGCAGCGTTGAACTCAGCCTCAAAATGCTCATGTACAACTCGTACACTGCGCTTTTTCGGCTGATTTCGCCTTGCCTAGCCGTCGCTCGCTACGTTTTTCAACGGCCTCGCCAAGACTGCTCTGCCTCGCCAGTCTTGGCGAGGCGTCTTTACAGTGCTTGACCGTCGTCGGTTGGCTGGTTGGTGACCAAGTCGGCAGTGGGTTGTAGTGGCTGGCTGGTCACAGTGAAGTCGGTGATTTCAATCAGCCCGCGGCCTTGACCCAGCAGGTGGAAGGAAAACGCCTTACGGGCCTGCAAATTGTCAAAGCTAAAGCTCAGATCAATAGGTTTGCCACGAGTCAGCAAAGGTAGCGGTGGAATATCCAGCGTTACGTCGCGGTCGAACTCCTTGGTTTTTAGCTGCAGTTGCAGGCCTTTTTTATCCAAGTTTAGCGCCCGCACCTTGAGGTGTACGGTGGTTTGCGAGCCTTGCGGCAATTCCAGGTATTGCGCCCCGACCAGGTTGGCGGTCCAGTCGTCTAGGTTTTTCTCGTGCAGTTTTACCTTGTCGCGCTTGGCGAATTGGTATTGTTGGCCGAGTTGGCCACTGAGCAGCGACTGGTCAAGCAGGGCGGCGCGCGCGGCGACCATGTTGGCCTGTTTGCCGGTGAAACGGCCCAGGTAACGTGCGCTGTCGGCAATAAAACCGTCGCTGGCATAGCGCCGGCAAACATGTTGAAAATTACATTCGACAAACTGCCCCTTGCCATCGTGCTGGCGCAGCATGCCGTTGGTGTACGACATGATCTCGCGGCCGCTGGCGTAGTTACGAAACAGTGAGCGGCCAGAAATATTGGCCGGCACCGGCAGGTCGAAGTAGTCGAGTATCGAGGCGGTCAGGTCAACGTGACCATAGACCCCTTGCTTGATTGTCGGCAGCGCGGCCTGTTCGGGCGCCAATACCAGATTGAAGCCCCAGGCCGAAGCCAGGCGCACGCCTTCAAGGCCGTGGGATTCGTCGGAGGTAATGATCACCAGGGTGTCTTTGAGTACGCCTTGTTTTTCCAGACCGCTGAGAAAACTGTCGATGGCGTCATCCAGATAACCCACGGCCGCCTGCTTGGGGCTGTCGTAACGGGCTAAATAGTCCTCGGCTGCGGCATAAGGTTGGTGAGTGCCAACCGTCATCAGCGTTAGCATCCAGGGCTGTTTGTGTTTGCGCAATTGCTGCACGTAAGTCAGTACGCCCTCAAAGTAGGATTTGTCATCCATGCCCCAGGCGAACTCGAGTTGTGGCTTTTTGCGAAACCATTCGCGGCCGTGGGTTTGGTTAAAACCCATGCGCGGCATGATTTTGTCTTTGGCCATAAATTGCAGCCCGGCACCTTGCAAGAAGTGCGTACTAAAACCTTGACCACTCATTTGCGCCGGCAGGCATTGCTGATTACGTTGGTTGTTATTGTTGAGCAACTCGACGCCTTTTGGGGTGCCACTGTCGAGTTTGCTGTAATCGCCGCAGAGCATGGCGTACAGGCCACGGATGGTTTGATGGCTGTGCAGTACGTAATCCGGGGTGGTCATGGCGCGCTCGGCCCAGCGGCTGAGTTTGGGCATCAAGTCTTCGTGGTAACTGCTGTGAATGGCATTGCGGTTGGCAGCTATATAAGCACCAGGGATGCCTTCGACGGTAATGATCAGCACGTTGCGCGCCTTGCCGGCGCCGGCAATTAAACGTGTGCCGTTAAGGTCGAGTTGGCTAAGCCCGGCGATGTCGACCGGGCTGTCGACTGGGCTGTCATCGAGCCAGCTCTCGAGTTGTTGCTGGCCGGCATTTACGGCGGTGGCCAGCAGCTTGTGCGGCAGGTTGAATTGACGCCATTCATCGACCTCGCTCGGCTGTAAGTAAGACGCTGTGCTATGACCGAGCAGCAATAAAAATGGCACGGCATAGAGGTAGCGCGAGCGGGGTGTTGGGGCGGGTAATTGGCGTCGGGCCGACAGCAGGTACAGCGCAATGCCCAGCAGCAAGCTCAAAGCCAGCAATGGATGAGCGATACCGCCACCGTCAGTGGACTGAGTGAGAAATTGCGCATCGGTTAAATAATGCAAATCGCTGGCTTCAGGCATACGCCCGACGGCGCTAACCAATTCGGCGGCGCCCAAGCTCAACAGCGCCCAAAAGAGCAGCACTGGCAGTGTCAGCCATGGCGATCGCTGGCGCAGAAACAACAGCAGCAGACCACCAATGGCGAGGTCTGAGGCATAGCCGCGTGGGTCAGACCAGCCGAGCAAATAGCGACTGGCCAGCGGAAGTGCCAGCAACAACAGTGCAAGACTGAAGGTGGCAGTGGGTTTTGGCAGCCAGCGGCTGGGAGGGCGCACAGAAACTCCTAGAGCAAGAGTGCTTGGTTGGGTGGATAAATGCACTAAACAAACATCAATTAATCAGTTTGAAACATGAATCTGCTGTGCGCCAGTAGACCGCAAAAAATCAGTTAAATTCACTGGTCTGTGGGCATCTTCTGCTGCTTGCTGTGGCGTTCGCTCGGGCAGACACTGAGGCGCTGGCGAGTGACTTTTAGCGGCAGCATAAAAGAGGTGATTTGATGGGGTTTGTTAAGCACGTGGTGTTGGTTTTTATCGCGATATGGACGTTGCCGGTGTTGGCGGCTGAACCGCCAAAACATCAACCTCAAGTTATCGAGCGGTACTCGGTGAGCCCCGGCGCTTCGGGCAGTATCAGTGGCTCTTCACGCAGTCAGAGTTATGAGCTGCAGCCAGTCCCAGGTCTGCCCAATGGGGTGTCGACCCGCAGCACTACCCTGTACGGCGGCTCGACGCTGCAACAATCGGGCGGCATTCGTCAAAGCACCGAGTATCCCAACGGCTTGCGTGTGCCACGGCAGTCGGTGCAGGGCAGTTACCAGTATCAGCGTGACGAATAAATCACCAGGCAAACGGCGCGGTGAAATCTGCGGGAGTGGTTATGGATGACTTATCCGGCAAGCACTTTGCCTGGTTGTGGCGTGGTTTCTTGCTGTTGTTTGTACCGGTGCTGGTGGCGATGCGCTGGATCGACAGTGGCCTGCAAACCAGCAGCGCCGCCCATGGGATTGTCTCTTTTGAGTTTTGCGCCTTTAGCGCCTCTTGCGCCGCGCAGTTGCAGGACTGGGGTGCGCGCGGCCAGCAATTGGCGATGCTTAGCCTGGGTCTGGACTATCTGTTTATCCCGCTCTACGCGGGGCTCTTGTGGCTGGCGTTGATGGGCGTGGCGCCGTTGCAGCCGCGCAAATGGCAACCCTTGACCCGTCTGATGGCATATTTTGCACTGCTGGCGGGATTGGCCGACACGCTGGAAAACTACGCCTTGATCCAATTGCTGCTGAACCAGTCGATAGAACCTTTCGGCCGGGTGGCGGCGCTGTGTGCCAGCCTCAAATTTGCCTTGTTGACGCTTAGTTTTAGCGGGCTGCTGGTGGGTGCCGGGCAGGCTTGGCGCTCGAAGCAACGTAGCGGATAAAGCGGCGTTCCTGCACTCGAATTGCCTTGGCGTGGCTATGCTCAAACAACCGGCATGTGCGCCGCTGAGGATGTTCGTATGAATCAGTTGTCCGTCGACATGCTGTTGGATTTTTGGTCTTCGTCGGCCCTGCAAGTCAATCTGTTGATCTTCATGAACCTGTTTGGCGCGCTGATACTCGGCTGTTTGGTCGGTTATGAGCGCGCTTACCATGGCCGCGCGGCGGGCATGCGTACCTATGGCTTGGTGTGCATGGCGTCGGCGGCGTTGACGGTGCTCGCGGGGTTTTCCCTGGATTGGTACGCCGGCCATGGGGCTCCCAACCCCACCGGCAGCGATCCGACCCGGATTATCCAGGGCATAGTCACCGGCATCGGATTTCTCGGTGCCGGGGTGATCATGAAAGAGGGCATGAGCATCAGTGGCCTGACCACGGCGGCGTCGATCTGGGCCTCGTCGGCCATTGGGGTGATGGTTGGGGTGGGGTTTTATGCCGCGGCCATCATGCTCGCGCTGCTGTCGGCGCTGTGCATGCTCGGTTTGTCGCGGTTAGAGACCTACTTGCCGCAGCGCCCGGCGATTGGCGTTACGCTGCGTTTTGATCCGGGTTTTCAACCCAATGAAGGCGATCTGTGTGGCTTTCTGATGAGCCACGGCTTCGACATGGCGATGGGCTCAATCAGCATTAGCTACAGCAAGGGCAGTGCCGAGTGGCGTTTTGTCGCCATCGCCCATTGCCGCCGCTGTGGTACGCCGATGATTGCCCTGGCGCAAAGCCTGGAGCAACACGCCGGGATCAAAAACTTCAATATCGTTCACGCACGCAACTAAGTCTTAACGGCTAAGCCTCAGCCGCGCACCGGCAAGACATTACTGCGATTTACCCCAGAGTGTTTCCAGGCGTGCATCGCGGCCACAGCCATGACGGTAGTAGTTGTAGCGCAGTGGATTTTTGCTGTGGTAGTCCTGATGGTAGTCCTCGGCGGGGTAGAAGGTGCCGGCCGGCAGAATCTGCGTTGCTATAGGCGCCGGCAAACGCCCGGATGCGGCCAGGGTAGCTTTGGAGGCTTCGGCCATTTGTTTTTGCTGCTGGCTGTTATAAAAAATGGCGCTGCGGTATTGCGGGCCGCTGTCGCAGAACTGGCCGTCGGCATTCAGCGGGTCGATGGTTGGCCAGTAGGCGTCCAAGAGTTTGGCGTAACTGATTTGGCTGGGATCGAAACGCACCTGCACCGCTTCGAAGTGGCCGCTTTGACCGGCGGATACGACCTCATAGCTGGGGTTTGCCAAGCTGCCGCCAATGTAGCCCGAGGTGGTCGAGAGCACGCCGGCCACCTTGTCGAAATCCGCTTCGGTGCACCAGAAACAACCGCCGGCAAACACCGCCACGGCGCCGTCGTCCGGGCTTGCAGCGTCTGCCGCAGCGGCAATATTTAAGCCCAACAAGCTGATCAGCAGTGCGCCAAGACGCAGGCTGCTGCGCAATGGGATAAAAAAGCTCGTCATGATTAGCTCCGCAACGCCGGCAAGGTTTCGGTTTTAGGGATAAAGCGCAGCGCCACGCCGTTGTTGCACCAGCGTTCGCCACGCGGCGCCGGGCCGTCGTCAAACCTGTGACCCTGGTGGCCGCCACAGCGGGCGCAGTGGTATTCAGTGCGCGGCAAAATCAGTTTGAAGTCGCGGCTCAGGCCCACATGCCCGGCCAGTGGCTGGGTAAAGCTCGGCCAGCCGGTGCCGCTGTCAAATTTGCTGGCGCTGTCGAACAGCGGTAAATAGCAGGCGGCGCAAACGAAAGTGCCGTCGCGGTGTTCATCGTTTAGTGGGCTGGAGCCTGAGCGCTCGGTGTCTTCCTCAAACAATACTGCGTAAGCCGCAGGCGACAGCAGTGGGCGCCAGTCTTGGTGAGGTTTGTCGAGGGGGATAATGGCTTGCGCGCCAGGTTCGGCGTCGCTCGTAGCGCTAGCCGTGCGGCTTAACAGAGCCAGCGGGCCGAGCAGGGCCAAACTGTGCAGCAGGGTGCGTCGTTTCATGGGGCTCATCCGCAGGTAATGGTCAAACAGTAGAGTCAGCCGCCGGCGAAAAATTACAGTCTCCGGCCGATTTATCTCACCCGCCCGGGCTTAAGGGTTCCGATCGCAGTCGGCCAGGATTAACCCTGGTCGGCTTTGCTGTGTTCCAGGGTGCGGCGTAATTTGCGCATGGCATACCACACCGCGCCGACACACAGCGGCACGGCCAGGCCTGTTATCAGGGCGCTGTTGTGGATCAAACCGAGGGCTTTGGCCGACTCGGCCAGGTACTTGGTCAAACCCACCAAGTAGTAGCTGATCGCCGCGACGGACAGACCTTCGACGGTTTGTTGCAGGCGCAATTGGATGTGGCTGCGTTGGTCCATATTCAGCATCAGGCTTTGGTTTTGCGCCTCGATGGTCAGGTTGATCCGGGTTCGCAGCAGTTCACTGGCGCGGTCGATGCGCCGCGATAAATCATTCAACTCATTGCGCACTGCCTCGCAGGTGCGCCAGGCCGGGGTCAGGCGGCGCTGGAGGAACTCGCGAAAAGTCTGCAAACCGCCAACTTCCTGTTCGCGCAGTTCTTCCAGGCGATTAATGATCAGCTGGTAATAGGCCTGGGCGGCGGAGAAGCGAAAATTGTTATCGGAGATCAGTTTTTCAATCCTTGCGGCCAAACTGCTGAGTTCGCCCAGCAGGCGGCGCTCATCGTTGAGGCCGGCAATTTGGTTGATCTGTTGAATCACCGTGGCCAACTGCTGGTCCATGGTTTTGACTTCCGGGGCAATGCTTTTGGCCGCCGGCAGAGCCAGCAACAGCATCATTCGGTAGGTTTCCATTTCCAGTAAGGTGCGCACCAAACGTCCGCTTTGGCAGGGGTTGAGTTCGCGGTTATGGATAAGAATCCGCCCACTGCCATCGCTGTGGATACGGTAGGCACTCCACAGGCGGGCTTTGTGTTCTTTAACTTCGGAGCTGATCAGCCGGTGGCCTTCAAAGTACTGGCGGATCAACTCCGGCCCCGGTTCGTCAGCCGGAGCTTGGATCAGCTCCAATTGCAGGGCGCTGATCAACTTGCCCGGCAGGTTGTTGAGCCACTGAGTAGGCAATAGGGCCAGCGGGCTGCTGCTGAAGGGCGACAGCTCATCGCTGTGGCGGATCAGGGTGTAGGTGGAGAACTCGGTATGCCGCTCCCAGCGCAGCTCGAAGCCACCAAAATTCTGGTAGTAGCATGAGGAATCGGCGGTCGGTGGCATCACTGCGTGGCGCGCACAGAGCGCCTGCAAGTGCCGGTATTCGGCGTCATTGGCTGGCTCTTCGCGCAGTAGCACCAGGTGCGCCAGGCAACTTGGGGTTTGCAGCACCGGAAAGGGCCGCGTATGCAACTCATTGAACAGCGACTCGCGGGCCGGGTGAAACGCCAGGTTTGGCGCATCACTCGGCGACGGCTCAGGGCATAGTCCAGCAGGCGGCAAGGTCTGGTTCATTAGCAGGGTGTCCATCGGTGCGCCGGCCATTTCTGCCAGCAAATTGAAAGTAGGGTGCGGCAGTATTTACGCCGTAATGACTGAAGAGCAAGACGCCGCCCAATCGCACCAGGGCACCTGGGCTTAATCGACGGCAGCGCCCAGTGGCTGCCAGACCAGCGCCAGCAGTGGCTGTTTTTGCTGGTAGCGGCGCAGTCGATCAGCCAGCGCCGCCGGCAGCTGAGTGCTCGATTGAAAACCTTGGCGTTGATAAAAAGCCAGCAGGTCGGGATGACAAAACAGCCAGACCGGGCCGGCACAGCTGCGTAATAACTGCTGCAACAGCTGGCTGGCGATGCCTTGCTGGCGGTGCTGACTGGCCACCAGCAGGGCAGTTAGCCACTGGCCGTGCTCGACGGGTTTGAGGCAGCAGGCGGCGATAATCTGCGTTTGCCGAGCGATCCACACCTGCTCACTGCGACCGACACGCATGTTGGAGCGCTGGCTTTTGTAGAACTTATTGGCCAGTGGCAATAACTCGCTGGCCAGGCGTTGATAGTGAACCGTCTCGACCGCCTGGCTCATGCCGGTGCGCGGGCAAATTGGGCGAGGGCGGCGATTTCGGCCAGATCGTCGCGGGTAAAAAACGCGCCATCGCGGGTCAGGGTGGCCAGCCCATGCAGGGTTGCCCAGAGCAATTGCGCCGAGCGCAAGGTATTGCTGCTGGCCAGCTGCCCCGCCGCTTGCAAGCGCTCGAACAGGTGCACGTATTGGCGAAAACAATCCTTGGCGGCGCGCTGAAACTGCGTGGTACTGACGCTATTGCCGTGGGCCGGCGAATCGGCGGGCCAGAGGGTTTGCCCGAACATCAATTGATACAGCGCCGGCTGCGCCTGGGCAAAGTCCAGATAGCCGAGTACGGCCTGCTGCAAGCGTAGTCCGAGGGCGATTTGCTCGTCACTGACCAACTGTTGCAGCAAGGCGGCCAGCTCGGCGAAACCTTGTGCGGCGACGGCGGCCAGCAGCGCCTGTTTGTCTTTAAAGTGGTGATAGGGCGCCGCCCGCGACACCCCAGTCAGCTCGGCCAGGCGGCGCAGCGACAAGGCTTCGCTGCCCTCGGCGCGCAGCAACTGCAGGCTGTTGTCGAGCAGGCTTTGGCGCAAGTTGCCGTGGTGGTAGACAGTCATGGGTGGCTCTGGACTCGGGGTAAAAGGGCGGTGGCTAAGCTTGACAGCCTCAGGATCGCGCCCCTATCTTGACGCCGTCAAGATAATTTCTCCACGCCCACTGCGGGCCTCGCACAGGTTTGTCTGTCATGACCTATAAGAGCTTTAACGTCACCCTTGCCGACCACGTTGCCCATGTCCAACTGGCACGCCCAGAGGCAATGAACTCGATGAACGCCGATTTTTGGCTGGAGTTGCCGCTGTGCATGCGCGAGCTGGAGGCCAGCGGCGAGGCGCGGGTGATAGTGATTTCCTCCACCGGCAAGCATTTCTCGGCCGGCATGGATCTGGGCGTGTTCACCAACCCGAAAGCCGTGCCCATGGGCGGCGACCCGGCGCGCATGGCAGAAAATCTGCGCCGCGTGGTGCTGCAATTGCAAGCCAGTTTGAGCAGCCTGGAAGAGGTGCGCTTGCCGGTGTTGGTGGCGATTCAGGGGGGCTGCATTGGCGGCGCGCTGGACATGGTCTGCGCCGCCGACAGCCGTTATTGCTCGGCCGATGCCTATTTCACCATCAAGGAAACCGAGCTGGGCATGACGGCCGATGTCGGCACCTTGCAACGCCTGCCTAAATTGTTGCCGCAAGGCGTGGTGCGTGAACTGGCCTACACCGGGCGCAAATTCAGCGCCGATGAAGCCAAGGCCCTGGGCTTTGTCAATCAGGTGTATGCCAGCCATGCGCAGATGCTCGACGCGGTGCTGGCGATTGCCGCGCAGATCGCCAGTCATTCACCGCTGGCGGTCAGTGGCTGCAAGGAAATGCTCAACTTCAGCCGCGATCACAGTGTCGCCGATAGCCTGAAATACATGGCCACTTGGCAGTCGGGGATGTTTCGCCCCAACGACATGCTCAAGACTTTTCAAGCCAAGGCCACCAAGACCACCGCGACCTTCGACGGGCTGTTCCCGGTCAAGGGCTTGTTCGAGCAATAAGCCTGAGTGCTTGGCGGCGCTCAGTGGGCGCCGCCGCGCTTAGTGAACCCAGTCGCTTAAACGTAAAATCAGCTCGTGCTGGCCGCCTTTGAGGCGCAGTTGCTGGGCACTCAAGCTGGCCTCGCTCCAGTCACTCAGGGTGCTGGTCATGGCGGCTTCCCAGTCTTGCTGCGGCGATTGGCAGAGCATCATGGTCGAGGCCATCTTGCTGATGCGCAGTTGCTGGCCCTGGATTTCCACCTGGCCCATAAACCTATTGCAGCCGGCATTGCCGTTGGCGCGCAGTTGTTCGCCAATTTCCAGGTCGGGTTGCCGACCTGGCTCGGCGACCACTGGCTGGCCGTCGATCTGCTCCAGTACCCAGTGATGGTGCTGCAAGCTTTGCGCCGTCAGTGGCGTGCCGCTTGGCGCGCTGGCGCTGGCGCTGGCGCAGGCGCTGAGCAAGGCCGTGATGCCGATAAGGCTTAGGTAGTTGCCGCGCATAAAGTCTCCTCGGCTTGAGCTTTAGCTGCTAACGCTTGCCCATTGAGCGGCGCGTGCCATTGGGCGCCCGGCTCGGGGTTTTGTCGTGGCTGGATTTGTTGCCTTGCTGATGCCACGGCTGCTCGGCGTCTTTGTTCGGGGCAAAAGTTGCTGGCGAGAACGGGAAGCGAAATGCCGGAATTTTGCTCGCCGGTTGTTCGGCGCCGGTTTGTTCCGTCGCCAATATTTTCTCGGCGGTAGTGTCGGCGTTGGCTGTTGGGGTGGTCATGGTTAATCCGTTAAAGCGAATGGCTTGAGTTAAGTGCGCAGCTGGCTTGCGCGAACCCGGACAGTATACCGGCTTAGCGGCCGGGGTTGCTGTTGGGGCGGATGTTGAGCTGTTGGCGCAACGGCGTTAGCAGCTCAGACAGGCCGTTGTGGTCGATCTCCTGCATCAGTTGCAGCAGTTGGCCGATTTCGCCGTTGGGGAAACCTTCCCGGGCGAACCAATTGAGGTATTGACCGGGTAGGTCGGCAATCAGCCGACCTTTGTATTTGCCGTAGGGCATCTGCCGGGTGAGCAACAGTAAGAGATCTTCGGGTTTCATCGGCGCTTAGCGGTCGTTGGCGGCGAGTATGCGCGCCACTTGCTGTGGCTGGCAGTTGAGGTAGGCCGAGGATTTGGCCAGGCGCCGGTCGGGGTACCATGAGTACATAAACTGGCCGCCCTTGAGCTTGTCGATCACCCGTCGGGCGATCTCCGGGCGCACCGCCGGACAGCCTTGGCTACGGCCAATACGGCCTTGGCGTTGGCTCCACAGTGGGTTCACGTAATCCGCACCATGAATCACTATGGCGCGCTCGCGGGCCAGGTCATTCACCCCAGGTTCCAGGCCGTCCATGCGCAGCGAATAACCGTGGCTGCCTTGATAACTCTCTTGGGTGCGAAACAGTCCCAGGCTGGACTGATAACTGCCGATTCGATTGGAGAAGCGGGTGGCAAAGTTCTCGCCAGATTTATTGCCGTGAGCAACCAAGTCGTGCAGTAACAAAGTTTGTTTTTGCAGGTCAAAAATCCATAAGCGCCGCGCCGTTGAAGGCTCGGAATAATCAATCACCGCCAGCCGTTGGGCTTGGGCGGCGCCGCTGTTGAGGGCGCACTGCATGGCGTTCAAGGCTTGCTGGAGCGCTTGCGGATTAAGCTTGGGGGCGGCGCGGGAAAGGCTATTAAACAGTGGTTGGGTATTAGTGCTGGTGGCCAGTGCCGGCACTGAAAAGCTGGCGGAAATAGCGGTGGCCAGGCAAAGCCTGCGCAAGAAATTAAACATGCGTGAGAGTCCCCAGGTCGTTAGGCTCCCGACTTCCTGTCGTTACCCTCACTGGTCTGTTTATACTTAGCGATGCACGCCAAGCGTTGCCAGTTTAGGTTGGCCGTTAATGCGCCGGCCATGGATTGGAGTAGTTTTAATTGTACAAAAAGTGCGCAGTTTACCTCAGTGTTAGCCTGCTAGTCATGCCGCTGGTCAGTGCTGACGAGGGGGGCGATACGTCCGCGATTCCTTCCTTGCAACTGAGCCTCGAACAATTACCCCGAACTTGCCCGGCTTTGCCGGTCAGTCTGGATGTTGCAGATCAAACCCTGCTGCAAGCCTTCTACCGTCAGCAGCAGTTTACCCAGGTCTGGTCGAGCCCTGGCCGGCTGGACGCGTTGCTGGCGCAGTTGGAACAACTGGCCGACGACGGCCTCAATCCGGCCAGTTATCAGCTAGCCAGTTTGCGCAGCGCGGCTCAACCGTCGGCGGTTACGCAGCAGGCAGAGTGCAGCGACATTCTTATCAGTCATGTGTACTTGCAGGCGTTGCAACACTTGCAGCGCGGTCGTTTGCCGCAGGCCCAGATCGAACCCTTCTGGCAGGCGCCCAGCCAACCGGAGGCCTTGGTCCCCGCGCCTGTCGCGGCCGTGGATGCACTGCTGGCACTGGCCGTGTTTGGTGTGAATGATCTGCCGGCGGCTTTTCAATATGCCCGGCCAGCTTTGGTGCAGTATCAAGCCTTACGCCGCACCTACGCACAGCTACGTCAGCAACCCTTGGCCAGTTGGCCGCCAGTGGCCAGCGGTCCACTGCTGCGCCCGGACATGCAGGACGCGCGGGTGCCCGAGTTAACCCAGCGGCTGGTCAGTGAGGGTTATCTGCCCGCCACTGCGACCAGTGTCGATAACCGTTACGAGCCACTGCAAGTCGCGGCGCTGAAGGCCTTTCAGCAAACGCACGCCTTGCAGGCCGATGGCATAGTCGGGGTGGGCACCTTGGCGGCGCTGAATGTCAGCCCGTTTGAGCGGCGCGAGCAGTTGCGGGTCAATCTGGAGCGTTTTCGTTGGTTGGCGCAAAACCTGGAGGCCACCAGTCTGCTGATTAACGTCGCGGCGGGCCAGCTGACCTATTACCAGGCCGGGGTAGCGGTGTGGCAAACCCGCACCCAGGTCGGCCGGCCGCAGCGGCCGACTCCGCTGTTGAAATCGCAGATTACCCGCTTGACCTTGAACCCGAGATGGAGCGTGCCACCGACCATTTTTCGGGAAGATAAACTACCGGAAATTCGCCGTGACTTGAGCTTTCTCAGTAAGCACGAAATGCAAGTGTTTGACCGCGAGGGTAATCAGCTGGACGCGGGCCAGGTCGACTGGAGTAACCCAGGCTTTATCCAGTTACGCCAGCGTGCCGGGCCGAAAAACCCACTGGGGCAGGTGGCGCTGCGTTTTGCCAATCCCTTCTCGGTGTACTTGCATGACACGCCCAGTCAGCAGCTCTTTGAAAAGGCGCCGCGGGCGTTCAGCTCGGGCTGTGTGCGGGTTGAACAGGCCGTGTACCTGAGTCAGCAGCTGTTGAGCGAGGCCGAGCGCGAGCGGGTCAGCACACTCCTGGCCACGGGCAAAACCCACGAATTCCGACTGGCCAGCCCGATGCCGCTGCTGATGAGTTATTGGACGGCCGAAGTCGACAGTGCCGGGCAGTTGCACTACGTGCCGGATATTTACCAGCGCGATGCGGCGCTGTTGGCGGCGCTCGACAGCGCCAGGCTATAACTGCTGGCCAGCGCTGACGGCAATTAGCGTTGGCAGCGCTGGGCGACTATTTCTGGTAAGTCCTGGCGGCGCATATAGGCCAGTAAGGGCTCACTGATCCGCAGGCGATCCGGCACATGCTGGTCGAGCAGAATCTGCAAACGCTCACGCTTGAGCGTCATCAAGCCACCGTCCAGGGCACACCAGACGAATTCGCAGGCGGGGGTGATGCTGGCTTCGCTGACGTCCAGGCCGAAGGAGTCCTCGCTAAAACGCACCAGGTATTGCTGGGTTTTGTGGTTAAAGCCCACCAAGCCGTTGAGTTGATCGACGGCGGCGCAGATGTCGGCGGATTTAATTGTCATGGGAGCCTCGCGTAGTGAGGCACGCATGCTACCCGTGGCTTGGCGCAGCGCCTTGCGCAAGATCAATGCCGATGTAGATCATCGCCGCTGAGGGTGGCTTTATTGGCTGGCGCGCGGTTGCCCCAGCTGCAGCAGTTGCGCGCGACTCAGCCACAAGTCAGTGCGCGACACTGGGGTGGCAGCGGGCAAAAGTGGGTTTTCCAGCTCCAGAATCCGCCGCTGAGGCAGCTTCAGCTGGCGCAGCACGGCGCCGTAATGCTGGTAAAACAGCTGGTCGAAGGAACCGTCGGCCAGCGCCCGTTCAAGCCCGATGCGTAAGGTTTCGGCCAGCCCTGGGTTATGCGGGGAGACGAAAAAATACGAGGTGGTGGGGTAGTGCAGGAGGATGTAGGGATCGATCTGCAAGCCCAGTTGCTGGTAACTCTTGGCCTCCCGGGAGACTTCCAGCAGCGAGCGTGGAAAGTAGTCGAAGCGCCCGGCCGCCAGCATGTGAAACAACCCTTCGTAACTGGAGCTGGCCTGCACCGGCAGACCGTTATGGGCCAGGATAGTGCGATCCGGCCAGTCGTGGCCCTGACCGGCCTGGAGTTTTTGTAAATCCGCCAGGCTCTGAATGTTCTGCAGCAATTGCCCCTGCTGTTTGGCCAGCAGCGCCACGCGCCAGCCCATTAAGCCTTTGTCGATACTGATGCGCACCGGCAGCAATTGGGCTTCGCGCTCTTTGCTGGTCATGGCCCAGACCACGTCAACGTTGCGCTGCAGGGCAAGTTCGGCCAGGGCGCGATTTTGCGCCATGCTGTGGATTGAGGGGGTAAGGCTGAGCGAGCTGCCGGCTTTGGTTAGCGCCAATTGCAGCAAGGCCAAGGCGTAGCTGTCGCGCTGCTCATAGCCGCTGAATGAGCGCGGATAACGCAGGTTGTTGCGGGCGCTGGCGGCGTTTACCGGCCCATCCGGCACAACTGCCGGCTGGGCCAGGGTCGGGCCACTTAGCAGCATGACCAGCAGCACGCCGTGCCAGTGGCGAATTGCGCTAAAGAGGTTGGCTGATCTGTGTCGATTGCGATTGCGCATAGCGGGCGCCAGTGTCCATTGGCCTAAATCGATCGGCAGTATCGCACCGCCAGGCCTGGCTGGCGAACTCCTGGAGGCGATTGAGCTAGCCGTTTGCAGCAGCGACGGGGGCGTGTGCAGCGCCATGCTGACTGAGTTGCAGGCGGCGACGAAAGGCGCCGGGAGTTTCGCCACAGAGTTGTTTAAACAGCCGGGCAAAGGTGGCCCGATCTTGGTAGCCGACCGCAATGGCCACCTGCTCCAGCGCCGGCTGTGGTTGTTGCAAGGCGAGCTGCGCGGCGCCGATGCGCAAACGCTGGATATAGTCGTTGGGGGTCAAACCGGTTTCGAGTTTAAAGCGCCGCAGCAGGGTCCGGGTCGAGCAGTGCAGGCGTGCGGCCAGCCCGTGCAGGTCCAGCGGCTGGGCAAAATGCTGGTGCAGCCAGAGCAGCAGCGCGCCGAGTGGGCTGTCGTCCTGGCGCACGGCGGGCAACAGCGGTTGAAAGCGGGTCTGCTGGCCACGGTGCAGGTCCACCAACAGGGCGTTCGCGACTTGTTGGGCCAACCCGGCCCCGGCGTGGCGGCGAATCAGTTGCAGGCACAGATCCAGACCCGCCTGGGCGCCGGCCGAGCAAAAGCGGTTGCGGTATTCGCTAAACAGCGCCTGTTCATCCAGCCGTACCCGGGCAAAGCGTTGGCGAAAGGCGGCCGCGAGCGCCCAGTGGGTGGTGGCGTGGCCGCCATCCAGCACGCCGGCGGCGGCCAACAAAAACGCACTGCTGCACAGGCTGGCCAGTTGTTGGCTCGTAGGTCTGTCTGCCAGCCAGTCGACTAGGGCCGCGTTGCTCGAAAGCGTTGCCGCGATATCGCTGCCGGTGGCCGGCAGCAGCACCAGGTCGGCGTCGGCGGCCAAGTCTAGACCGCCGTCGACGCTGATCTGCGCATAGGGCAGTTGCACGGCGGCGCCGTCCAGGCTGAAGCGGCTCAGTTTGAATAGCGGCTGGCCGGCCAGTTGATTGGCCAGGCCGAAGGCGTCGCAGCTCAGGCTCAGGCTGGAGCACACAGTCTGGGGGCAAACGTAAATGGCGAGACGAAGCATGGTGGTGGGCCGGCGGTTAATGAGTGTCGATTATCACCACAAAGCTGTCATTAATGCCAATCGCGAGACGAACAAACAGCAGCCATACTCAACCTCTACCTTGAATGGAGTTACACCATGTCTGCTGCCAACGCTGAACTGATCACAAATTTTTATCGGGCTTTTCAGCGTCAGGACGCCGAGGCTATGGCGGCGTGCTACGCCCCCGATGTGCAATTCAGTGATGCGGTATTTGTCGGCCTTAAAGGCCGCGAGGCGGGCGACATGTGGCGGATGCTGTGCAGCCGGGCCAAGGATTTCAGCTTGAGCTTTACTGCGGTGCAAGCCGATGAGCAGCATGGCTCGGCGCGCTGGACGGCGCAGTACTGTTTCAGTGCGACCGGCCGCACCGTGGTCAATGAAATCCGCGCCGAATTTGTCTTCAAAGACGGCTTGATCATTGAGCACCGCGATCATTTTGATCTGTGGCGCTGGAGCCGTCAGGCGCTGGGCCTTAAAGGGCTGCTGCTGGGCTGGTTACCGCCGGTACAGGCGGCCATCCGCCGCCAAGCACGGCAAGGTTTGAGCGGCTTTCAGGCGCAGAGTCGCGCCTAGCAAACACTCGGTAATTGCGCACCACGCGCCATTGCCGGCATTAAATCCTTTAGGGAGCACGCGGATGAAGACTACTCATGCACTGTTGGCCTTGTTGATCGGCGCCTTGCTGGCTGGCTGCGCCGGCTCTGATACGGCGGATGACAGCCGTTTTCGCAATGTGCGGTTAAACCCCGGTCCGCAAAACCTGGGCAGCATTGCCCAGGTTGGCTTGACCGACCAAGGGCCTATCACCGGCCTCAATCTGTTTGTCGGTGGCGTACCGAGCGGCTCGGGCAGCCCGCTGCAAATTTACAGCTTTATTTACCCCGGCACCTGCGCCCAGCTGGGGGCGCAACCGGCGTTTTCGCTGAACGAAAACGTGCGGGCCAACCGGGTCAACAATGGCTGGTACCTGAGTAAAACGGCGCCTATCAGCCTGGCCGAGTTGCGCGCCGGGCACTACGCGATAGTGCTGCGCAGCAGCCCGGCGGATCGCAATATCGAGCTGTTCTGTGGCGATATCGATTAAGGCCGCCAATTATTCCTTGGCTATTGGCGGTCATTGCGTGACTGCGTAATTTGACACTTTAGAGTAATCACTCTAAAAAGTGCGGGCAGTTTGCGCTGTCCAATAGTTGCAGTGCTCAGCCCGCCCCGAGAGGAATCCCTGATGCGCCTACCCGTAGTTGCCGTCTTACTGTGCAGCAGTCTGTTGAGCGGCTGTGACCCGCAAGTACCGATCAGTAGCGCCGACGCCGAGGGCGGGTTTAGCGCGCCGACCAGCGCCACCCTGGCCGCTCAGGCGGAGTCGGCCAAGAGCCTGCCGGCTGACGATGCGCTCGACCAGCAGGAGGCCGAGCGCGGTTTAATCGCCCGCGAGCCATCGCTGCAGGTAAAAATGGCCGACGGCCGGGTGATTTTTGATCAGGATGCCTACGGCTTTATCCAGGGCGCCGCGCCCGGCAGCGTCAACCCCAGCCTGTGGCGCCAAGCCAAACTGAATAACAGTAATGGCCTGTATAAGGTGGCCGAAGGGGTTTATCAGCTGCGCGGCTACGACCTGGCCACCATGAGCCTGATCGAGGGCAAAAATGGCTGGATAGTGGTCGACCCGCTGACCACCGAAGAGACTGCCAGCCGTGCCATGGCCTTGGCGCGCCAGCAACTGGGCGACAAGCCGGTGGTGGCGATTATCTTCACCCACAGCCATGTCGATCACTTTGGCGGCGCCCTGGCGCTGGCCTCGCCTGCCGATGTCGCCAGCGGCAAGGTACGGGTCTATGCCCCTGAAGGTTTTATGGAGGAGGCCACCAGCGAGAACGTGCTGGCCGGGCCAGCCATGGGTCGCCGGGCCATCTATATGTACGGTCGCGACCTGCCGCGTAGCGAGCGCGGTAAAGTCGACAATGGCCTGGGCAAAGAGCCGGCCATGGGCACCGTGGGCATTCTGTCGCCGACCGATTTGATCGGCAAAACCCCAACCGCCATGAGCATCGATGGCGTCGACTTTATCTTCGAGTACACCCCAGGCTCGGAAGCTCCGGCCGAAATGACTTTTTACCTGCCGGCGGCCAAGGCCTTTTGTGGCGCCGAGGTGATGAGCCGCACCCTGCACAACCTCTACACCTTGCGTGGCGCCAAGGTCCGCGATGCCAAGCGCTGGGCCGGCTATATCGAAGACAGCCGGGTCAGTCACCCAGAAGCCGAGGTGATGTTCTTCAGTCACCATTGGCCGGTCTGGGGCGCCGAGCGCATCAATGCCTTGATGACGGAGCAGCGCGACACCTACCTGTATATCCATGACCAAACCCTGCGCCTGGCCAATCAGGGCTATGGTCCGCGGGAGATTGCCGAGCAGCTGAGCCTGCCCAAGTCGCTGCAGACCCATTACTGGAACCGCGGTTATTACGGCACCCTCAAGCACAACGTCAAAGCGGTGTATCAGATGTATTTCGGCTGGTACGACGGCAATCCGGCCAACCTCGATCCCTTGCCGCGGGTCGAAGGTGCCCAGCATTACGTCGAATTTATGGGCGGCAGCGCGGCGATTCTGAGCAAGGCCCAGGCCTCTTTTGAACAGGCCGATTACCGTTGGGTGGCGGAAGTGCTCAACCATCTGGTCTCGGCCGAACCGGACAATCTGCCGGCCAAGACGCTGCTGGCCCAGACTTATGACCAATTGGGCTACCGCGCCGAATCCAGCGCTTGGCGCAATGTCTACCTGAGCGGCGCCTATGAACTGCGCCATGGCGCCCCGGCTCAGGGCGTGGATATCGCCGCCGCCACGGGCTTGCTAGAGCAGACCGGCGCCGAGCAGTTTATGCAGATGTTCGCGGTGGCCCTCAACGGCCCGAAAGCCGAGGGTGTGGCGCTGACCCTGAACATCAGCTTCAGCGATCTGCAGACTAACTACGGGCTGAATATCGACAACAGCGTGCTGCATGCCCGGCAAGCGCCGCCAGACAGCCAGGCCAGTGTCACCCTGACCCTGACCCGGCCGCTGTTGGTGAAGATAGTGACCAAGCAGGCCGGGATTAAAGACTTGCTCGGCTCACCCGACCTGCAGGTCGATGGCAGCCTGATCGACCTGGTGCGCTTCTTCGCGCTGCTGGATAAACCGGATCTGGTCTTCCCGATAGTCACCGCTAAAGACTAATGGGCAAGGCCGCGCCTGGATGGGCGTAGGCTATTAAAGCGTCCGTGCCTCGCGGCGCCATCGCGCTGAAGATACTCTTTTGCGCGGTGGCGGCGTTTTTAGTCAGCCGGCAAACAGTCCTCCACTAACGTCCAGAGCGCCTGATTACGGCGGTGGAAGAAACTGAAGTGGCCAATGCTTTTCAGTCCATAAACCTGTGGGCGAACCTCCCGGTGTTCGCGCCGGGCGGTGGGGAAGTGCGCGAGCAAATCCTGCACCGTGGCCGGTGGGGCGAAGGCCTGATCATCACTAAAGGACAGCGCGACAATCTTGCCGGGATAGTCGCGGTAGCCCTGGGTATTGAGCTGGGGGTCGTCGAACAGATAGTCCTTGGCCGTGCTCCAGTTGCGCCAATCCCAGGCCACGCCGGGCGGCAAGTCGTGACCGACGCCGAAGCGCGCCGGTAAATACCCTAAGCCGCGTAGCAACAGCGGAGTAACCAGGTACCAGGCACTGAGAAAGTACGCCCAGTGTTTGCGCGGGTAGAGCCGCCAGCTACAGGTGCCGGAGGCCAGTAAAATCAGCCGTGGCACCTGTTGCAGGGCCGGCGCCAAGCCACTGAGGTGGCCACCGGAACTGTGCCCCAGCACTGTGATTTGCGCCCAGGGCACCTGCAACTCAGTCACGGCGGCGTGCAACACGGCCTCCAGATCGAGTTGGCCCCAGTCGCGCATGCGCGCCTTGTCGTGTTTGGCCGGGCCTTGTCGCGAGGCGCCGATGCCCCGTGCATCCCAGGTCAGCACGTCAAAACCGAGTTGGGCGAAGTGGCTGGCAAAGTGCCGATAGAAGTTTTGCGGCACGCCGGTGGCGGAGTTCACCACCAGCACCCCGCGGCGGCTTGGGGTTTGATGGCGAAACAGGCTGGCGCTCAGTTCGCGGCCGTCTTGACAGTGGATTTGCATCGCTTGCACCTGCTGCTTGGGAGGGAGGCGAGCACCCTAAGCTGTGGACTCAGGTTCACAGTCAAGGGCTTTCTCTTGACGTAATTAGCAACACTTGAATGGCTCGGCGCCCCGTCGTCTTGATCCAGACCCGGTCGGTAAGGGGTGATAGCGCTAGACTGAATTTCACTCTTGGTAGACGGAGTTACCCATGCACGAGTCGAATTCCCGTGACTGGCATGCCCTCAGCGTCGAGCAAAATCTGCAGCAACTGGATGTCAGCGCCACTGGCCTGAGCAGTGAGCAGGCACGCCTGCGACTGCAGCAATACGGCCCCAATGTGCTGCCGCAACGCCCGGGCTTGGCGCCGTGGCGGCGTTTTTTGCTGCAGTTTCACAACCTGCTGATTTACGTGCTGCTGGCCTCGATGCTGATGACCCTGATGCTGGAGGAGTGGCTCGACAGTGGGGTGATCTTCGCTGTGGTGCTGATCAACGCGGTGATCGGTTTTATTCAGGAGGGCAAGGCCGAGCAGGCGATACGTGCGATTCAGTCGATGCTCACCGTGGCCAGCCGCGTGCGCCGGGATGGCGAGGTGGTGACTCTGGTCGCCGAGCAACTGGTGCCGGGTGATGTGGTGCTGCTGGAAGCCGGTGAGCGGGTGCCGGCGGATCTGCGTTTGCTGGAGGCCCGTGAACTGCGCATCGAAGAAGCCGAGCTGACCGGTGAGTCGCTGCCCGTCGACAAGGCCATTGCCCCGGTGGCGCTCATCGCCAGCTTGGGCGACCGGCGCTGCATGGCCTATTCCGGCACGCTGGTGACCGCCGGCAGTGGTTACGGCGTGGTGGTGGCCACCGCCGAGGCGACCGAACTGGGTTGCATCAGCCGTATGCTTGGCGCGGTGACCGCGCTGCAAACCCCGCTGCTGGTGGACATGGCGCGGTTTGCCCAGAAGCTGACCTGGGTGATTGTCGGCCTGGCCGGGCTGACCTTTGCCTTTGGCGTGTCGCTGCGCGGTTACAGCGCCAACGAGATGCTGATGGCGGCGGTGGGCCTGGCCGTGGCGGCGATTCCCGAGGGCTTGCCGACCGTCTTGACGATTATTCTGGCCCTGGGCGTGCAGCGCATGGCGCGCCGGCGGGCGATCATCCGGCGCTTGCCGGCGGTGGAAAGCCTTGGCGCGGTGACCGTCATTTGCTCGGACAAAACCGGCACCCTGACGCGTAACGAGATGACCGTGCAGCAGGTGTTTACCGCCGGCCATCACTACCGCGTCGATGGCGTGGGCTATAGCCCCCACGGCAGCATCCATTGCGATGATGGCCAGTTGTGCACCCTGGACCGCGCCGACGATTTACGTGAACTGGCCCGCGCCGGGCTGCTGGCCAACACCGCCAGCCTGTGCCTGAGCGCCGAGCAGTGGTGCATCAGCGGCGATCCGACCGAGGCGGCGTTGCTGACCTTGGCCGGCAAGCTCGGCCTGCAGCAGTCGCTGGAAAGCCAAAACCTGCCGCAGGTCGATGTCATTGCGTTCAGCTCCGAGCGTCGTTGCATGGCCAGCCTGCACCATGACCATGGCGGGCATGGCTTGATCTACCTGATCGGTGCGCCGGAGCACTTGCTGGAGGTGTGCAACCGCCAGTGGCGCGCGGGCCGCGACGAACCGCTGAACCTCAAGCATTGGCACGCCACCCTGGAGCAGGGCGCGAGCCAAGGCTTGCGGATGCTCGGCCTGGCCCTGCGCACCTTGCCGCACGCGCTGCACGAACTGAATTACAGCGATATGGAGGGTGACTTCGTCTTGCTCGGCCTGGTCGGCATGCTCGACCCACCGCGCGAGGAGGCCATACGCGCCATCGCCGACTGCCACAGTGCCGGCATCCGGGTGAAGATGATTACCGGCGACCATGCCGCCACCGCTGCCAGCATTGCCGCCAGCCTGGGTCTGGGCGGCGAGTCACCGCTGACCGGCGTGGAGCTGGATCGCCTGAGCGACGCCGAACTGGATGCGCGCCTGGCCACTACCCAGGTGTTTGCCCGCACCAGCCCGGCGCACAAGTTGCGGTTGGTGGAGCGCTTGCAGGCGCAGGGGGAGCGGGTGGCGATGACCGGCGATGGGGTCAACGATGCGCCGGCGCTCAAGCGTGCCGACATCGGCATTGCCATGGGCATCAAGGGCACCGAAGTGGCCAAGGAGGCGGCGCAGATGGTGCTGGCCGACGACAACTTCGCCACCATCAGTCAGGCCGTGGAAGAAGGCCGGGCGGTGTACGACACGCTGAAAAAATCCATTCTGTTTATTCTGCCCACCAATGGTGGCCAGGCCTTGTTGCTGCTGGCTTCGATCGTCTTGGGCCTGACGCTGCCGATCACCCCGTTGCAGATTCTCTGGGTCAATATGATCAGCGCGGTAACCCTGGCCCTGGCGTTGGCCTTTGAACCGGCCGAGGCGGGCCTGATGCGCCGGCCACCGCGCGATCCACGGGCGCCGTTGCTGAGTGGCGTGCTGCTGTGGCGGCTGGTGTGGATTGCGCTGCTGATGACGGCCGCCAGCCTCGGGCTGTTTATCTACAGCCAGCAATTGGGCTGGAGCCTGGACGCCAGCCGGACCCTGGCGGTGAATGCCATGGTCGCCTGCGAAATCGGCTATTTGTTCAGCAGCCGCAGCCTGGAGGGGCCGGCACGTTTTGGCTGGCGCGACAACCCGATGGTCTGGGCCATGGTCTTGCTGCTGGTCGGCTTGCAACTGGCGTTCAGTCACTGGGCGGTGTTGCAGGGACTGTTTGCCACCGCCGACTTGCCATTGCTGGCCTGGGGCTGGTGCTTGGGCGTGGCGCTGAGCACCTGCGCCCTGATCGAGCTGGAAAAATGGCTGCTGCGGCGCGGGCAAGCGGCCGGTGCAACAACACCAGCCGGGTAGTAACAACAGAGCAAAAGCCTAATTGGCTGGCGCTCAGGGCCTGCACTGGAGCCGCGATCCGGCTGGACGTGGCAGGGGGCGGCGCGGGTAAACTGTGCGCCCAAGTGCCTGATCATGCGCCATGTTAATTGCCGAAGTTGAACGCCAGTCTGGCTTGAGCCGCGACACCATCCGTTATTACGAGCGGATCGGCTTGTTGCCACCCGCCCCGCGCAGTAGCAACGGTTACCGCGCCTATGAACCCCATACGCTGATAGTGCTGAGTTTTATCCGCAGCGCTCAGCAGATTGGTTTCACCCTGGAGCAGGTACGCGCCGCCTTGCCGCATTTGCGCCATCCGCCCGAGCGTTGTGAAGAGTTGCTGGGCGCCTTAAGGGCTAAGCGCGAGAACATCCTTGAGCAAATTGCCAGCGAACAGGCCCGGCTGCGCCAGGTCGATAAATTGCTGCTGCGCTGGGGGCCTTTACCCTAACGGGCTTGCTGCGGCTTGAGCAGGGCCAGCGGCAGGGCGATCAGCAGGCCGGCGGCCAGGTTCAGGTACAGATGCCAATAGAGTCCATGGCTCGCCGAGATCAGGCAGTCCAGCGGCAGCCAGAGCAACAGCGCGGCGAACAGGCTCAGCTTGATCAACGGCTCACCGCGGCGGCGATACAGGTAAATCAAACAGCAGAACAACAGCCCCCAGCTGGCCACCGTGGGCCCGAACAGCTGGATCAGGGTTTGCGCCAGCAGGCGGGTTTCAGCGCCGGCGGCGTGCAGGCCGAACTGGCTGAGCAGATGGTCGAAGTAAGGCGCCAGCAGGCTCGCTTGAGCACCGAGGGCCAGGGCAACGCCGAGCACCACGTGGCCGCCGCCGACACCCAGCAGCCACAGATAAAGCCATTTTTGCATGCTCATAAATAGGCTTCTCCGGTTCAGAACTGCAGCAGTGTTTGCAGGCGCTGGCGCAGTGCTTCGCCATCGCTGAGCGGGTCAAGCTTCAGGCCAAACTCATGGCGCAGTAACGCGAGCAATTGGGCGGCGGAGTCGATGGTTTGCTGCTCGACGCGGCCATCGGGGGCGCGCCGGCTGAAGTTGCGGTTGCCCAGGCTCAAACGCAGCTCGCCGCTGCTGCGGGCGCACATCAGGGTGCTCAAGAAGATGCTGTCGGGGTGGGTCGAGGTGTACCAGCTGCGGGCGATGTGATCGACCCAGACCTGCGGCTGCAGGTCGAACTGGTACATGGTCTGCCACTGGCCATTTTGCAGCGCTTGCAGTTGGTAAGGCTCGCCGGCCTGATTGGGCGCCAGCAGCTGGTAGGGGCAATCGGCAAGGCCGGCGCGGCCCTCCAGTGGCATGGCGCAGGGTGGCGTGGGGCCACCAAAACCGGTGTCGACAATAAAACTGCCTTGGCTTAACTCCACTCGCAGCAACAGGTGCGAGAGCATGGTCGTTGCGGCGTCGCTGGCCAAACCCCAGCGCACCCGGGCGCCGAGCAAACTCACGCAGTAGCCAAAGCTGAGCAGCAAGCGGGCAAACAGTGAGTTGATCTCAAAGCAGTAGCCGCCACGGCCGCGTTCGACCACCTTGGCAAATACGGCGTCGGCGTCGAGCACAATCGGCCGTTGCAGCAGCACGTCAATATTCTCGAAGGGCACGCGCTGCAGTTGTGCGGCAATTAACCGGTCGAGGTTTTCCCGGTCGGCCAGTAAGGGGGCGTGGGTGCCCAGGTGTTGCAGATAGGCCTGCACCTGCTGGGGATTGAGTGGCTGCATGGCGGTCGGCTCAAGCGAAGTAAGCCGCGATGTTAGCAGGCTGGTTGCCGCTGCGGGATAGCTTGGCGCGGGGCTTTATGGCTCGGTTTTTATGTCTGGCGCCAGCAGCGGCAGGTGCAGGGTAAAGCTGGCGCCCCGGCCCTCGGTGCTGCTGACTTGGATGCTGCCGCCGAGGATGTCCTGCGCCAGGTTGTAGACAATATTCAGCCCCAGCCCGCTGCCGCCCTGGCCCAGGCGTGTGGTAAAGAAAGGGTCGAAGACCCGGTTCAGATTCGCCGCCGGAATGCCGACCCCATCATCGCTGATGGTCAGTTCAACACCGCCGTCATGTAGCTGAGCGCTGATGGTCACGGTGCCGTTTTCGCGTCCGACAAAGGCATGCACTAAGGCGTTGTTAATCAGGTTGCTGATGATCTGGGTGAGGGCGCCGGGATAGCTGTCCATCTGGATGTCGGCGGCAATTTGGCAGTCAACTTTGTGGTTGGTCTTGCGCAGCGTTGGGCCCAGGGTCAGGAGGATTTCCTTGACGGTGTCGTCGAGGGAGAAGCGCCGGCGTTTTTCGCTGGTTTGGTCGACCGCCACCTGTTTAAAACTGGCCACCAGTTCGGCGGCTTGCTGCAGGCCGCGCATTAAAATATCGGCGCCTTGGCGGGTGCTACTGACAAACTCGTTCAGGTGGCTACGGGTCATGCCCTTGTCCAGATCGGTGGCAAACACCTCGGCATGGTGTTGCAGGGTGCTGGCCACCGTCAGGCTATTGCCAATCGGAGTGTTGAGTTCGTGGGCAATGCCCGCCACCAAGGAGCCTAAGGCCGACATTTTTTCGCTGCGGCGCAATTCGCTCTGGGTCACGGTTAACTGTTGCAGCGCCGTCGACAGCTCGGTGGTGCGCTCGAGCACGCGTTGCTCCAGAGAGGCGTTCAGGGCCAGGATGTTCTCTTCATAGAGCTGCTTGGCGGTAATGTCGTCGTAGGCCAGGATCAGCAGCGACTCGTCGCGCAGCTTGATCACCTTGCCCCAGATCTCGCACAAAATATCTTCCTGGCCGCCACCGCGTTGCAGCCAGGCGGTGCAGCGGCTGAGTTCGCCGGTTTGCTGCAGGGTGATCAGGGCGTTTTGCCGCTCTTCTAATGAACGCCACATGCTGCGGTTGTCACTGCCCAGAATATTGGCCCGCTCGCGCTTGAACAGACGGACCCAGGGGGCATTGACGTCCAGCAGGGTCATGCCCTCATCCATGCGTGACACGCTCATGGACACCGGTGAGGCATTAAAAATCGCGGCAAATTTGGCTTGGCTTAAACCCAAGGCAGTTTCGATACGCTGGCGTTCGGCGAGCTCGGTTTGCAAGGCGGCATTTTTTTGCTCGCGCTCGCTCAACAGCGCCGCCAGATCACCGCGCATTTGATCCAGACCTTGGGCCAGTTGGCCAATTTCATCTGCGCGTTGCCAGCGCAAGGGTTGCTCAAGCTCGCCACGGGCGAGGCGTTGGGCGCCCTGTTGCAGTTCTTGCAGGGGCCGCAACATGCGGCGGTCGAACAGGCGCCAGATAAAGATGAAGGAAATCGCCACTTGGGCGAACAGCGCACCGGCCAACTTGAGCAAATCATTCCAGCGCTCGCGTTCGACTCGGGCGGCACTGAATTCCAGCAGCAGATGGCCGATAGGGGTGCCGTTGTAGGTGATCTCGCGCTCCTCGCGCAATAACTCCGCGGTATCGGTCTGGGGGTTTTGCTTGCTGGCAAAAGTGTCCTGGTACTCGTTGGTCACTGTGATGCTGCTGACGTCGGGGTTGCGCAGCACCGCATCCATCAGCCGCACGGCCACCTCGCGGTCGACATTCCAGATCGCCACCGCCATGCCCTGGGACAGCACGTCGGCCGATTGTTGCATCGGCGCCCGCACGCGCATCAGTACATCATCGGAAAATTTACTGGTGAGTTGCAGATAGCCGAGCACCAACGCCGGCAACAGAATCCCCAGCGCGGCGCCCAGAAACAGGGTTGGCCGCAGCGAAGTCGAGCGCGAGAAGAAGGACCAAAACGGCTTTTTATCGGTCATCGGTAGCGGGCTGTCTGGGCATTAATAGATTGCCGGAAATCTGCTGCAGAGGGCACCCGGGGAGGCTCGGAATAGGTCGACAGTGGACTGGGCTTGCTCATCTTTCGACTCCGATATTTGACCACTGAGTGCAGGGCAATAATGCATCGACGCCAAGCTCGTGTCGGTGATTTAACCTGACTGCGGCCAGGCGTGCTGAGAAAATTGTAGTCAGTTTTCGGCGCGCTGTTTTGGCGCTCGCCAAGGTGGATTTAGTTGGCACAAGGCCTGCGCATAAATGATTTATAGCGAGTCAACCATATGGCTTGCTCGTCGTCCGCAATTACCCTGCGCTGGCGAAAGCTTAATGATCCTCGCTTTGGCCGATACACCGCAGTAGGGGCGGCGCGATTTGCCCAGGTGTCCTGGGCGCAACAGCCAGCATCTTTAGCTGAAGTCGCCATCCGTCAGTCTGCCCAGATGCGGTTGGCCGCCCGTAAACTTCCCGGCTGTGGCAAACTCTGTGTTTTGCTGCAGCAAGCTAGGCAATGTGCCGATGATGCCCTGCGACAAGCCGAACTTTGTGCCTGTGACGCCCTAGATCACAGGCTTTGCGCATAACGGGCCGCACAGGCGGGCCCAACAACAAGAGGACAGACCGTGCACAACGTCGTTATTAGTGGCACCGGCTTATATACCCCGGCTAACAGCATTTCCAACGAAGAGCTGGTGCTGGCCTTTAATGCTTACGTGCAGCAGTTCAATGCCGAGCATGCGGCCGCCATTGAAGCGGGCGAGGTGCAAGCACTCACCGAGTCCAGCGCCGCCTTTATTGAAAAAGCCTCGGGAATCAAAAGCCGCTTTGTGATGGATAAAGCAGGGATTCTTGATCCGCAGCGCATGACCCCGCGCATTCCTGAGCGCAGCAACGACGAGCAGTCGATCCTCTGCCAGATGGGCGTTGGCGCAGCGCAAGACGCCTTGGCCCGCGCCGGCAAAACCGCCGCCGATGTGGACATGGTCATAGTCGCCTGCTCCAACCTGCAGCGCGCCTATCCGGCGATCTCCATCGAAATTCAAGCGGCCTTGGGGATTCAGGGCTTTGGCTACGACATGAACGTGGCCTGCTCCTCGGCCACCTTCGGTTTGCAGGCGGCGACCAACTGCGTGCAGTTGGGTCAGGCGCGTGCGGTGCTGGTGATCAGCCCGGAAATTTGCACCGGTCATTTGAATTTCCGTGACCGCGACAGCCACTTTATTTTTGGCGATGCGGCGACTGCCATTTTGGTTGAGCGTGCCGATCTGGCCACCTCCCAGCATCAGTTCGATATAGTCGGCACCAAGCTGATCACTCAGTTCTCCAACAATATCCGCAACAACTTCGGCTTCCTCAACCGCGCAGCGGAAGAGGGCATCGGCGCGCCGGACAAACTCTTCGTTCAGGAAGGCCGCAAGGTGTTCCGTGATGTCTGCCCGATGGTGGCCGAGCTGATTGCCGCGCACCTGGCGGAAAACCAGCTGAACGTCGGTGACGTCAAGCGCTTCTGGCTGCACCAGGCCAACCTCAATATGAACCTGCTGATCACCCGCAAACTGCTGGGCCGTGACGCAGAAGCTAGCGAAGCGCCGGTGATCCTCGACACCTACGCCAACACCAGTTCGGCCGGTTCGGTGATTGCCCTGCACAAAAATCAGGATGATTTGCCCAAAGGCGCACTCGGCGTGCTCAGCTCCTTTGGTGCGGGTTACTCGATTGGCAGTGTGATTTTGCGCAAACGCTAAAAATCAACTTAATGTCTACTGCGCTTGGTCATGCTGTGTTGAAAACAGACTCGGACAGTGGCTTGCCACTGAACGCCCAGAGGGCGGCCCGTGAGGGCGAACGGAGTGAGTACTGCTCATTTACAACCCGTAAACTCCGCGTCCTCGTCTGTTTGACTCGCTGCGCTCGCCCTGCGGGTCAGCCTTCGGCTGTTACTTCGCTGCGCTCGTTGCGCCTTGTGACCCACATGGATGTGGGAAATGCGGCTAGCTCGCAGGAGCGGGCGTCGCACTGCCCTGCGCTCGCGACGACCTTAAGCCGATTTTGACTATGCCCATTAACGACGTTGAGTTGCTGCCGCGCCTGTTGGCCGGCGAGCAAAAAGCTTTTGCTGAGCTGGTGGCCGCTTATCAAGGCGCGATGATGGCGGTGGCTTACGCCATAGTCGGGCGCCGCTATGCCGATGAAGCGGTGCAAGACGCCTGGCTGGCGGTGGTGCGCAGTTTGGCCGGTTTTCAGGGCCGTTCGAGTTTGAAGACCTGGCTGCTGACCATTACCGCCAACACCGCCAAGGCCCGCCTGCGGCAGAACCGCCGCACGGTACAACTCGATGAACAACCGGCGCCCCACGGCAGCGTTGGGGCCGAGCGGTTTGCCAGTGACGGGCATTGGCTCAATGCCCCCCAGGCTTGGCACGAAGACTCACCGGAAGCCTTGCTTAGCGCCAGTGAACTGCGTGAGTGTCTGGATAAAACCCTCAGTAGCCTGTCGGAATTGCAAAACAGCGTGTTGCTGTTGCGTGAGCGTCAGGGCTTGGAGTTGGAGGCCATCTGTAATCTTTTGGACATCTCGCTCTCCAATGTACGGGTGCTGTTGCACCGCGCTCGGCTGAAAGTATTTGCCACCCTGGAACACTTTGAGGAGACCGGCCAATGTTGAGTTGTAAGGCGCTGGTCGCCAGCTCAAGCGATTATCTCGACGGTCAATTGCGCTTCACCGAGGGCTTGTCGGTGCGGGCACATTTGGCCATGTGCGGTAACTGCCGGCGCTTTGTGCGGCAATTACGCTTAACCCTGCGGGTGCTGCAGCAGATGCCGGAACCGCTGGTTAGCGACTTAGACGCAGTGGCCGCGCAGCTTGCTGATGCGGCTAAAAAGCCCGACTAACACAGGCCGTGTGAAAACGTAGCGAGCGAAGGTTAGGCAAGGCAAAACAGGCGAGGATGCGGAGTTTACGAGCTGTAAATGAGCAATCCGCGCCTGTTTTTAACGCCGCATAACCGAGCGCAGTAGTTTTCACACGGTCTGTAGTACGCCAAGTTGCAAGCCCTTCCTGCTACCCCATGGCGCCGTTCGTTGCTGCGCAGCCTCAGGCTGCGAGGGCGCTGAAAGCCTTTAAATCATTGCCTGAGCAGGCTCAGTGCAGCCGTTTGGGCGGCTTGGTCGTTGCTCAGGGGCGGCTGATTTTGCTTATAGTTCAAATGCTTAGGAAAGTTCCCCTGTCATAAAAGCTTCACGCATTAGCCACTGAGCTGAAATAACCCACCGGCAAGATTCCCTTACACAAAAGAGCCAAGACGCTCTGGTGTTTCTTAAGACCAATAGGGGAATTCTGGATGATTCGTAAGCACTTCGCCGGTTTTGTCGCCAGCGCCTTGGCACTGGCCGTTTCGGCCCAGGCTTTCGCTGGTACCGTAACTACAGACGGTACTGACATCGTCGTTAAAACCAAGGGTGGCCTAGAAGTTTTCACCACCGACAAAGAATACAGCTTCAAGTTGGGTGGTCGTATCCAAGCTGATTTCGATCAGTTTCAGGGTTTCTACACCGCCAACAACAACAGCGCCAACGAAGCTTACTTCCGCCGCGCCATCCTTGAGCTGACCGGTAACTACAAAGACTGGCGCTATGTATTCAACTACGACTTCGCTAACGGTCAGGCCAACAACGGCGCTGGCGGCGTTGGCGGCAGTGGCACTAACGGTTCGGGCAGCAACAACTGGGATGAAGCCTCGATTGCTTACACAGGCTTCTCCCCGATCACCATCAAAGCCGGCCGTTTCGACCCGGACTTCGGTCTGCAACACGCCACCAGCTCCAAGTGGACCACCTTCATTGAGCGTGCTGCCATCTACGACCTGGCGCCTTGGGTTAACAACAAACAAGACGACATGGGCATCCAGGTTAGCGGCGTAACCGGCGGCATGTTCTACGGTTCAACCGGTATCTATCAGCAAGAAACCAGCACCGGCGAGTTGGAAAGCAACAACGGTATGGATGTGAACTCCTTCGTTGCCCGTGGTGTATTCGCGCCAATCGTTTCCGAAACTGAAGTTCTGCACTTCGGCGCCGACTTTGCCCAGCGTAACTACGACGATGGTCGCTACCAGGGTTCAATCACCTCCAACATTGGGGTGCGCGGTATTTCAGAAGACAGCACCAACAACACCCCGACCCCAGTGTTTGCTAAAACCGCAACCAACCGCTTCTACACCGATGACCAGGTCATGGGTCTTGAAGCTGCTTATATGACCGGCCCGCTGTCGATTGAGACCGAGTACCTGCATCGCGGCCTGAGCGGCCAGGACAGCAATGGCGACCGTGATGCCACTGGTTACACCGCGCAAGTTGCCTATACCCTGACCGGCGAGTCGCGTAGCTATAAATTGGACGGCGGTAAGTTCGATTCGATCAAGCCGCTGAACAAGTCCACTGGCGCTTGGGAAGTCTTCTACCGCTACGAAAACTTGGCGGTTAAGGATGATAACAACCTGAGCGGCGCGTCTCTGACTTCGACCACTGGCATCGACAAGTCGAAGGCCACACTCAATGTGATCGGGGTTAACTGGTACGCCAACGAAGCGGTCAAGTTGTCGCTGGATTACCTGGTGACTTCGACTGACAGCGATACCTTGGCGTTGCAAGCCGGCCTGAACTCCAACGAGACCACTAACTCTTCGCGTAAAGCCACCGGTGCCGATGACGAAGACGGTCAAGCCATCACTGCTCGTCTGCAATACCTGTTCTAACTTCGCTTAAAAACGCGGCTCCTTCTTAGCCCCGCCTCGTGCGGGGCTTTTTTTCGTCGGCAGAAAACCCCAGACTGGCGCATGCCAATAATTACCCTCGAACGCTTAAGTGATTTACCTGCGCCGCTCTGGGATGCGCTGTTGCCAGCGGGCCAGGTGTTTTTGCGGCATGGCTTTCTTAGCTCTCTGGAAGACAGCGGCAGCGTCGCCCCGAACACCGGCTGGAAGCCCGCCCATCGGCTGCTGACGGACGTTCAGGGCCGGCCGTTGGCGGCGTTGCCGCTGTACCTGAAGAGCCATTCCTATGGCGAGTATGTATTCGACATGGCTTGGGCCGAGGCTTGTGAGCGGGCCGGAATTGGTTATTACCCCAAGTTACTGACAGCGGTGCCCTTTACTCCGGTCAGCGGCGCGCGCTTGCTTGGCGATGCCGACGCCTGTGGCCAGTTGCTCGATGGCGTGCTTGCCGAGATGGCGCAGCAAGGCTGCTCGGGCCTGCACATCAACTTCACCGAGGGCAGCGACGATGGGCTGTTGGCCGCGCGCGAGGGTTGGCTGGAACGCCTAGGCTGCCAGTACCATTGGTTCAATCGGGGCTACCGCGATTTCGCCGATTTTCTCGACGCCCTGGCGTCACGCAAGCGCAAGCAGTTGCGTAAAGAACGTGAGCAGGTGGCGGGGCAGGGCATCGAGTTTGACTGGCGCGAGGGCCATCAGCTGAGCGAGCTGGAGTGGGATTTTGTCTATGCCTGCTACGCCAACACCTACCTGGTGCGCGGCCGTCGGCCCTATCTGACTCGGGATTTTTTCAGTTTGCTGGCGCAGCGTTTGCCGCAGGCCATACGCCTGGTGTTGGCGCGTCAAGGTTCACGGCCGGTGGCCATGGCCTTCAGCTTGCTGGCCGGCGATACCCTGTACGGGCGTTACTGGGGCTGCCTGGGCGACTTTGATCGGCTGCATTTCGAGACCTGTTTCTATCAGGGCATCGACTACGCCATCGGCCAGGGCGTGCAGCGCTTCGATGCCGGTGCTCAGGGTGAGCACAAGCTGATTCGTGGCTTCGAGCCGGTGCTGACGCGCTCCTGGCATTACCTCGCCCATCCGGGCTTGCGCAGCGCCGTGGCGGAGTTTTTACAGCAAGAGCGTTCTGGCGTGCGGGCCTATGCCGAGCAGGCGCGGCAGCAACTGCCGTATCGGCAGGAATAACGGTTTTTACCGATCTGTAATCTGTTGGTCACGCTGCTGTCACGAAACTCAGGCAACTTTATCCGCCTATGTTCTCTAAAGCCGGAGTTGCTGATTCTATGAAATCGTTCGTTATTAAACGTGGGTCTATCGCCTTGTTAGCCGCAGCCATGGCAGCCTGCAGTCTGAATGCCGCGGCAGCGGATGCCGCCAAGTCGGCAGAACTGGCACTGAATAACGATGACTGGTACCAGGTGTGGAGCGAGACCCAAGCCGTGGTATTCGATGACCGTGCGGTGTATCTCGACTACCTGAAAACCGGCAAAGCCCCCTATTTGAAAGACCTTGGCACTAAAGACAATGCCGGTCGTGCGCTGGTGTTGGGCTTGCGCGCCGAGGACAAGGGCAAGGATCTGAACACGCTTTCAGCCAAGCGCTTCCTGGATGTGAGCTTGCCGCCAAGCAGCAGCTTTTATGGGGAAATTCGTGAAGACAACAAAATCTTCATCTTCCAGCGGTACGGCGACATGATGGACGTGGTCAAACTCGGCGAGCCGATTTTCAGCTATATCGAATTGGGCGGTGGCCCGAATGGCGAGCGTCTGGTCTATGCCTTGGCCAAGGAAGAGAAAAAGCCGGAAGGCCTGATCACCAAGTACCACAGCCTGAATCGCTAACACAGCGCTTCTACGCAATAAAAAAGCCCGCTAACGATCAGTCGTTAGCGGGCTTTTTCTGTGCTGCGTTTTGAGTGTTACAGGCGCTTGGCGTCGATGATCAGCACCGGTTCGCGGGGTACGTTCTGGTTGCCGCCTGAATTGCCGGTGGCGACGCCGGAGATTTTATCGACCACCTCCATGCCGCGTACCACATGGGCGAATACCGCATAGCCAAAGTCGCGGCTGCCGTTGTTGAGGAAATCGTTGTCCTTGCTGTTGATAAAGAACTGGCTGGTGGCCGAGTCGACCACCGAGGTCCGGGCCATGGCCAGCGAACCACGGGTGTTCAGCAGGCCATTGTCGGCTTCGTTCTTGATCGAGGCCTGGGTGTCTTTTTGCTGCATGTCGGGGGTGAAACCACCGCCCTGAATCATAAAGCCTGGGATGACCCGGTGAAATATCGTGCCGTTGTAGTAGCCGCTGTCGACGTAGCTGAGGAAGTTCTTCACGCTGATCGGCGCTTTACTGGCCTCCAGCTCGATTTCCACTTCACCCAGGCTGGTGGTCAGCAGTACATGGGGCTTGGCGTTGTCAGAGGCGGCCAGCAAGCTGGTGCTCAGCAGCAGGGCGCTGGCGGCGAAGGCGAGTTTTTTTAGCATGTTTTTGACGTCCTGGTTTTTTTCGGTTTGTTGTTGGCTTGGCGGGCGCGGGCGGTCACTTCCTCGAGGAAATTCAGCAGTTGCGCGTTAAAGGTCGCGGGTTGGTCCATAGGGCTGGCATGCCCGGAATCGTCGATAACCAGCAGGCGGGCATCGGCGATTTCGCTGACGTAAGCCTCTTTGCTGGCGACGCTGGTGTAGTCACGATCACCGCTCACCACTAGCACCGGGCAGCTGATATGGCTGAGTCGGTCACGCACGCCCCAGCCGATAATGGCGTCCAGGCTCGACAGGTAGGCGCGTTTGTCATTGCGCGGCCAGCGTCGCTCAATCTTCAGCCGCAACTCGATTTGCTCGGGTTTGGGAAACAGCAGTTTACCCAGGCCCTTGGCGATGGTGTCGAGGCTGAGCAGGCGCGAGAAACTCCAGCGCTTGGCAATTTGTACGCAGTCGGCGAACGACTTGGCTTTTACCTCCGGGCCGCTGTTGACGATGCACAGGCTGTGCAGCAGTTCCGGCCGTTCAACACCTAGCTGGAAGCCGATCATGCCGCCCATGGAGATACCCACCAGATGCACCGGGCCGAGTTTCAGGTGTTCGATCAGCGCCGCCACATCCTCGGCAAAGCCGGCAATGCTGTAGTGCTCAACGGGTTTGTCGGAGCGCCCGTGACCGCGCAAGTCCAGGACTATGACCCGGTAGTGGGCGGCCAGTACGGCGGTCTGGAACTCCCAGTCCAGGGTGCTGGAGCCCAAGCCATGCACCAGCAACAGCGGTGCACCGTGGCCGTACTCTTCGTAGTGCAGTTGGCAGCCGTCGTAATCGAAAAAAGACATTGAACCTCCGTGTGCGCTTAACAGCTTGTTGAGACATTTAGCGAGTGAGTGGCTGCTCCTAGACAACCACTCACGCAGACAGAGCCTTAAAGTTGTCCTTGGCTAAGCGACGCCAGGCGTCCAGACAGTGCTTGCATGGCCTCGCTGACCTGATTAAGGGCGAGCGCGTCGCGGGCATTATCCTCGCTGATGGTGTGGATGCGTACTGCCAGTTGATTGATTTCTTGGGTGACGTGGCTCTGTTCATTGGCGGCCAGGGCGATCTGCTGGGCCCGCTGGGAAATGTCATCGAAGCTGGTCACGGTGCTCGACAGCGCCGCCGCCGCGCCTTCGGCTTCACCCACCGCATGTTCGGTGCGCGCCTCACCGGACTGCATGGCTTGCACCGCTTGGCGGGAGGCCTGCTGCAGGGCGTTGATCATGCCGCCAATTTCGTTGGCCGAGGCCTGGGTTTTACCGGCCAGGGTGCGCACTTCATCGGCCACCACGGCAAAACCGCGACCTTGCTCGCCGGCCCGCGCCGCTTCGATGGCGGCGTTCAGGGCGAGCAGGTTGGTTTGCTCGGAAATCGCCTTGATCACATCCAGTACCGCGCCGACTTGTTGGCTGTCTTGCTCCAAACGGGTGATGACGGTGGCCGCGCCAGCCATTTCGGCGGCCAGGGCCTGAATCGCCTGACTGTTGGCGGCGAGCTTGGTTTGCCCCTCGCGCACCACCACGAGCGAGCTTTGCGCGGTGGTCGCGCAATCATGGGTGTTACTGGCGACTTCCTGGGCGCTGGAGGACATTTCGGTAATGGCCGCGGCCAGTTGGGTGTTTTCCATGCGCTGTTGTTCGGCCCGCTCGGCCAGGGTGCTGCTCAGGCTGGCCAGCATGGCAGCTTCGCTTTGCAGGCGCTGGGCCTCGCTGGCGATGTTCTGCAGCATGGTGCGCAGTTGCCCGGCATAGCGATTGACTGCGCCACGCAGGGCGCCGATCTCGTCCGCACGCTCAACCCGCAGTTCGACGCTGCTGCTGTGGGCCTGGCCTTGGCCGAGGGCATCGATTTGTTCGGTGGTTTCTTCCAATTGTGCGATCAGCTTGTGCCCGGCCAACCAGGCGAGGAACAGCAGCAGCGCCAATACAGGCAGCAGAAACAACAGGATTTCCCCGGTCAGGGTGCGGGCCAAACCGGTAACCCGGGTGTGGGGGGTGACCAAACCAATCACCCAGCCGCTGCCGGGCATCACAAACAGGCTGACGCGGCTGGCCTCTTGCAGTTGGCCGTCGTCTTCGAGGTCGACGGTGCGAATCGCTTCGCTGTCGCTGTTGAGTGCCTCGGCGACCGGGCGTAGCCAGGCGTTATCGGCCACCAAGGCTTTAAAGGTCTGCATGCTGCCACTGGTGGCGCGCTTGGTGCTGGGGAAGTGCAGGACGTTGCCGGCCTGGTCGAGGGCAAAGGCATAGCCGCCGGTTACCGCGCCTTGTTGTTCCAAGAACTGGGCGAGGTCGTCGAGGCGCAAGTCAATGGTGGCGACCCCGGCAAAACGCCCACTGAGTTTGTAGGGCACGCTGCAGGTGACCATGGGCACGCCGCTGACGGGGTCCTGGTAGGCCTCGGACCACACGCATTGGCCGTCTTTGCCGGTGCGCGCCGAGCTGTACCAGGCATCGTTGTGGTAACCGGGGCCGTCGGCTTTGTT